>Ga0307517_10000237_pt1 | contig 93805 bp, 84 predicted proteins | sample 23_EM_MG_FD_194515 | JGI IMG/M metagenome (GOLD analysis project Ga0307517, IMG submission 194515) | Populus trichocarpa ectomycorrhiza microbial communities from riparian zone in the Pacific Northwest, United States - 23_EM | ecosystem: Host-associated > Plants > Roots > Unclassified | place...
TATTGTTATTCAAACCCTTTACCTCAAATACAGGTTCAATATTTGGCTTGGCATTAAAACTAGCATAGCCACATGTAACACTAATTTTAAAGCCTCGTGTACGTTTTGAATGGCATGAACCATATGATAGCAAGCCAGGCTGCATATACAGACTAAGTTCATATTGTACAAAAATCGAGAATCGGTAATTGGACGCAATTATCTGATAGACGATTAGAGCCAAAGTGCTGTGTGAGAATTCACGGTCAAATGGTGGTCGCCCATTCACGAAGCCTAGGAGAAGTCAGAAAGGTACTTCACTAGTATGATGAATAGATGTATCCTGGGAGCGGGCATAAGCGCCGGGCAAGAGCCTGAGGTAGATAGAGATCAACAAGCACAGAGAAGAGATCTTATCAATATAATAAGTTTTTCTACTTTATCGTTACTAACACTTCGACGATCTATACCGAAGTAGCTCATTATATCTAAGCCTATATTACTTGTGTCTTCTTAACGAGTTTTCCGATATAACACGATTCAGGTCCTAGCTTTCGGAATTCCTCACGCTAAAGCTATCACCTAACACTTCAATTGTGTACTTTGAAGATACTTTGTAGATCATTCCAGGCACATGACCTATAGCCAATAGATAGAAAAATAAATAACCTACTGCTGGATTCTATGTAGATAGGTAATGAAGCTGGTTTGAATTGTAGGAGTTCTTTGGGGATGTTTTCACTTTGTCAATGGTGCCAGTAACACATAAAATGGGATCAGGTTCTCCGGAGTTACTTACCAGACCTCAATAGAATTTCACAAGCTTTTGATTTGATTAACATGTGAAGTTATCATCACTTATTCCAGTTTTCTGTTATTGAACTTTATTGCTCAAAGAGAAGCCATAATTCTCAAGGTGTGCTTCGCATGCGTACTACACAGAGTCGGAGTTACCGGCCAAGTCTACCATCACTAAATCCTGGACCCTTGTATCCTTCAAGCCTGGATTGGCATGGTCCTTTTAGTTATAATAAATTTGATTGAATTATATACATTCGTGAATTAAGGGGGTTATCATCGAGTCAATTTCCTACCGATTTATCATACTGTTTAGTTGAAGGTCACGCAGCGAGCGACAGGAGACAGATACCGCTTGCGCGACACACTAGCCAACTAAAGGGCAGAAGTGAGAGCTCCCGTCACTGGCTGTGGTCTCTTGGCGCCAAGTTTGCCCAATAATTCTCAACCTGGAAATTACGGTGGTCTGGTGTCCTTTTCTCGTCCGCATACTTTCCGGGATAAGGCGTCCTGGTCTACGAGTAGGATCCATTCGCGAAACTCGGGTGGACCTACTCGAGTGCAGAGGCAGCACCTAACCAGTGTCGATTTTGCTAACAGTGGGTGTCAGGCGAGGGTGGGGTGATATTGTGAATTAGGTAGCCATTATGTCCACTTGTTGGCTTACCGGTAATACAAAATTCGCTGCTTTTAGCCTTTCTTGAGTAACACCCCTCTCTGGTAGAATAAAAATGATAGGTGCTGAGCTCGAGGGGACTAAACTGTTTTGATAATGTGATATAGCATTGTTACTCTCGCATGAGCCCTGCTTGCTCAGCTTTCATTAGCCAAGCCCTAATATGACATTTGTCTGAGGTAAACCTCTGGACTGTCTTCGCTTCCACCTGATCCACCACACAAACCCTCACCCCGCGATTGTACTCTTCTCCACCAAAACAGAGTCGACTAGTAAGAAAAACTCCAAAGGTTGAACGTTGGCCCTTTAGACTTTCTCGGAAGCTAGGAGGAAACTATCTTAACAATAGGATGAGTCAAATATCAAATTTACACTCAATTAAGATCGGTATAGACTTTGGAACGACATACTCTGGTATAGCTTGGGTAATCTACGCCAGCCCTTTGACATAGGTGAACTTATCTAATAAATATAATTTATACCTCAGACTCATACCTCTACCCCTGAGGAGATCAATATCATCGATAGATGGGTGGCAAAGGTCGGTCTGAATGTATAATCCTACTTTGGGTTTAAGCTCTTACATGTTTACAGAGAAACAGGACATCTGCAAAAGTGCCTAGCGAGATAGCGTACACACTGTCAGGCGTGAAATGGGGGTTTGGAATTCCGCATAAAGAGCCGAGGCTCGCTTGGTTCAAGCTTCTTCTGGATCCTACCAAATATTCTCTTGCCACTGTCACCAATTCACCCTTATCGAAGACAAAGCAGTTGATACCCCGTGGGCGGCAGCCAGTCGATGTCGTGGCCGATTATTTATCTGAGCTGTACAAACACACCATCGATCATCTGGAGAAAACCCTTGGAAAAGAAGTGGTCGAAGTCTCCCCCCTTGACTTCATTCTCACAGTTCCTGCGGTAACCTATCCAATGTCATTTACAACTCATATCCATCTAGCTTACTATCTTATAGGTGTGGAGTGATTCAGCGAAGAATCTCACTATCCAAGCGGCGGAAAAGGCAAGGTTTAGAAGAATGAAATCCATTCGTCTAATATCAGAGCCCGAAGCAGCGGCAGTCTGTTGCTTGAAAGAAATTGAGCCGAATAATCTGAAGGTAATCCCTGGGTCCAGATATGACCGGCTTTTTTTAGGACCAATTTCAAAGTTTATTAGGTTGGGGATACTTTCGTTGTCGCGGATTGCGGCGGCGGGACCGTGGTGAGTTTCTGAGGCAATTCATTACGACTAAGACTCCAGGATTATTATATCAGGATGACTCATAGAGAGTAGGACCTCATATCTTATACTGTTACAAGAAAGTCGCCCAAGTTAGAGGTGAAAGAATGTGTTGAGGGTACTGGAGCAATGTGCGGATCCACAGTTCTGAATGAACGATTTGAAAAATTGGTCAGATATCGTATCGGAGACAGGTCAGTGCCTAAACTTTCTTCCCTCAGATCGTATAACTGACTTGAGATTCAAGATTTGATAAGATGAGCCTGGAAGGAAGATCGTACATGATAAAGGAGTTCAATGATTCCTTGAAACGAAACTTTACGGATTCTGAAGAGGAGGAGCTATTCACATGCCCCATCCCTGGAGTTCCAGATGATAGTACCGCAGGTATAGAGGATGGGATGTTTGTCATATGTAGGGAGGAGATGAAGGAGATATTCGATCCCGTAGTGGACAAGGTAGTTCACTTGGTACAACAACAAGTCAAAGAGGTCGAGAAATTAAAGGTCAGACATTATGCTGGGAGCTTGCCCTGGACTAGTGTGAGCTAATACTTCACTGACAGGAAATCTCCTTACTACCAGAAGAAGAGTTCCCACCTCTTGGTAGACGCTGCTTGAGCAATTCTTCTTGCCAGATGCGCCAAGTCAAAGCCTTGGTTCTTGTTGGTGGATTTGGTGAATCAGAATATCTGCGCAGCCGGCTCCAGGCTGAAATCAGGACAAGGGATAATAAGCAAATAGTAATTCTGCAGCCACCTAATGCGTCAGTTAATCTGAGAAATTTATTCCTTCCCCACACCTTTGAAGGCTGATATAAAATAGTTGGACGGCTGTCGTTCGAGGTGCGGTGATGCGCGGGCTCGAGGGAGATATGGTCCGTGTTCGTAAAGTTGCCAGAAACTATGGCAATTCCTATAACACACTATTTATAGAGGGGCTCCACCCCGCAAAAGATTCTTATATTGACGAGTTTGAGGGTATGCGTATGTGCAGCAACCGAATGAGATGGTCCATTAAGAAGGTAAAAACCTAAGCCACAAGCCTGTTCGGTTATTTTGTAGTAACAGAGTTTAGGGCGAGGATACTCAGACGGATAGCCCCATTAGCGCATCGTATTGCATGGACTTTGAATCACGCGATGGAGACTGGGAGAAGATTGAGATACCACTTTTAGCAAGTGATTCCTCAGACCCCTCCAGCACTCGCACATCATCAGGCAAGCTTTCCCAATGATATCTCATCGAAGCTTTCAACCATGCTCACCCTCCTTGTAGATATATACCCTCTTTGCACTCTCAAAGTGGATCGCAGCATTATCCCAAAAGAGAAGTACCAGCTGCAGATCGGAATCAATGGCCGCCGCTATTTTAGGCTCTGCTTCAATCTTCTGATTACTATTGACTCGGCCGCTCTGGTCTTTCAGTTCGAAATCGATGGGACTGTATATCAGGACGTGAGGGCGAGCTACTATTATCTTTAGAGAGGAAAGGTGGGATACTCTATTTCGTCTGGTTCAATGAGGTATATGATACCTTTCGGGCATTATCAATCTAGTGATCGTACGAACCTTCACACAACTGCCTTGAAAAGCACTTTTTATTTATTTATTTTATTTTATATCTTATTCTTCTTCTCATCGTCTTTATTTTTTTCTTCTCAAATATTGGAGTGAAATAAAATGATTTGTTACCCGGTATCCTTCTCCTATATCTGGTAATGGTTAATTGGTTGGCTAGGAAATGTTTACTATCTACTTAGAGCCCACTCTACAGTACACTGGCAACCAGGAACTACCGTATCAACTCGAAAAATTGAGTATCTCCGGGCAGGGTTCTAATCTCCGTGCCATGACGAAGGGCCCCTAATTAGTCCTAGTAGTGAACAAAAGCCTCACATTGGTTGACACAATCTTGCTATTCCTTTTGTATCCACTACTAGGCTTGATTAGGGGTGGGCAGTCTTGGTGCGGAGATTAGAATCCTGCCCGGAGATACTCAATTTTTCGAGTTAATACGGTAAAGCCAGAAGGTGAATGATCACATGAGGTATCGGGAAAGGCAAGGCTTCCACCCCAGAACATTACCAGTCCCAACTAGAGTGTGTCTCCATTTGCCCTTTGTGTGAAGTACTTACTCGTAATGTCCTGACGTTTGTGAACACAACTGCTATTGCATGGTGCCAAGATCAGGGCAAAAAAGCTGAATTTTGGCGGTATGCAATAGCAGTTGTGTTCACAAACGTCAGGACATTACGAGTATAGTTATAAAATAATTGTGATCAGGGCCTTGCCATTTTGCGGGGGGGGTTATTCGATCGACCGATGGTCTGCTTCACAAATGAACCATCTGCACTGTGCTTGTAAATTAGGGCCCTGAGCGTAACGAAAAATCTGCTTACCTGATGCACAACCATGCCCGCGTGGTTGTTGGGATAACAATACCATCAACAGCCGAAAAACTCCGGCAGGGTTATCCCTCCCATGACAAGCGGTAAGAGTGAAAAGCAATAAAATCAGAGGGGAGGCGCAGAATTGGAGTTTTGTGGGGAATCGGGAACTTATCTTGGTTCAGGAAGAATCCCCCCATCTCTCTCTGGCCTACGGAGGTCAGCTCCTAAGTTTTGTATGTTACACAGGGGGTCAGGACAGCAAACCTCACTTGTGGAACATACAAAACTTAGGCGTTGTGCCTCCGTACAATGCATACGAGTGCACTAGGCTCTATACCTAACTAGGACCAAAGATTACCTCCGAAGCCCATTTCGAAGTGAAAGTACACCCCTTGTCCATCCTCTCTCATAGTACTTGTACAATGCTTATGAGAATACGCAAAAAATTAGCAGGCTTGACGTCCAGACGGTCCTGATATAACGCCGCATGCTACACCAGCAGAGTTAGCAGAGTATTGAACAAGTGAGACGGACCGTGATAGAATTGATGCACTTCACAAAATTCGGCTCTGGCATCCCACAAGTTCCCTTGTAATTGAAATACTCAGTATATCCACGGGGGTCATAATCGCGCGACCCTGGGTCGGTACCCAGTGTTGCAAAGCATCTGTCTTGACTCAAGAAAATATGAAATGATAACAACAATATAGATATAAAAAAAGTGATAAAATCAATAGAAGTAGATAAGGGGCGCACTATTAACCAGTGATTTTCCTCTCAGGGATGCCCTGGGCTGGGCTGCAGGGGAAATCGGGGGTTAACCTAGACTACGGTAGTACTGTAGTGAGAGTTTTGACGGTGATGACTGGCTAGAAGTCCCCGGCATGAAGAACCAGAATGCAACATCATGTCAGTTACAACCACAGCAATTGAGATTGCTGCTCCATGTGATCAGTCAAATTTCCGTTTTCGGCCAATAGCGTTCCTTGGACCCCCTCTCACGATGGCTTCAAGTCTTTAGTTTAAGAGCATCCTGAGCATCCTACTCTTACTCTAATTTCATCACTGGAAGATAAATGTGTCTCTTCAATCTATTATTTTTAGTTCCTCATCCTACCAGACCTATCAGGTCTGAGGGAAGATGGCAAACTCAGGGTATACAAAATGTTTTCGGCAACCAAGGATACAAAGGAAGGTTTGGTGAACTTGGCCCCCTTACAAAAACTTATGGAGTTGGAGAAGGAAGTCTGTAAACTCTGTCACCATGAGTCCATTTTGTCGAAGCAGAATCATATCTTAAGGAAGGAGGTATCATAGAAAGGATAAAGGAAGAGGAGGAGGCAGTTCCTAAGGTGGCGTCCTCAATGAGAGGTTATGAGCCTGAGCCACAGGTAGTGGCTGAGCGCTTGTGGAGTATAAGTGCCAGGAGAGATGCAGATGGGGAGGAGGAGGTGTGGGTAGCACCTGTGGGAAAGCCGGTGGTCGCTGAGTCAAGAGTGGCATTGGTGACAGAGAAAGCTGAGATGGCAGAGGCCAGGCTCACAAAGAATAAGAGAAGAGTGATTGGGGTTAGTGGGGATGAGGCAGTGGAGGTTGAAGGGAAGAGGGGAATAATTGTGGTGACATCAATCAAAGGAGGCTGAAGTGTATGGTTGCTGTGGCGGGGCTGCAGTTGGGCTGAAGAATATGTCAATCAGGCGGGATGTGGATAACTCCAGAATTCGTATGTTTTTCAACCAATCCCAACGATTAGCCAGAGACTATTAAAAGTGGCGTGTAGGGCACTGTGGACAATGCAATTAACCTTGATGAACGAGGTGTAACCTGAGCATCATTTTAGCAGTCTAAGCAAATCAATATAGATAGGGCTTGCTTTACCACTTATTCAAATGTTGGAAGAGCCCATCTGGTGTGTGAGCACTGGGAGATCGGAACAGTAGGTTGGCCTTATGCTTGTAGATTTGATAATAATACAGATTATGCATTTGAAATGGTGACCTGCTCAGAGTGCGGTTGGCTATGGGGGATGACAGATTGGTGTTTTTGATTTTGATTTAGTATAAAGCATGATTTGTTGTTTGTTGCCATAGTTATACATGGTGAGAGAGAGTGTCCCTGTAGGTGGGTCAGGGAGCGGGCGGGTTCAATAGGTCATGCTTTAGTGTAGCTTATAGTGCCCGAAATGGCAATAGGCTTAAAAAGAAAATGCAATACAAAGTGAACCAGAACGCAGGGGCAAAGAGTTTGTATGGCCAATTGTCCGTATTCATTTGAGACCACATACAAAATTTGGGTCCCAGGATCCCCCCTTGGTTCCACTTGTACTTGGATGTTGACTTGAGTACTGTACTGTGGGGGTACAGCAGTTGCAATACTACGTACTCCATCAGCCACGTAATTATGCCCCCCGTGAATACAATGGAATACCATAGCAACTCGAATAATTGGACCTCTTGCTAGGACGTGCGAATTTTGTCCCGGGAATGGGAGGGCAAGCGGAGAGCCAAAAGTGACCTCGTGAGACTGTACTTACAACTAAAAAGAAACAAAAAAGAGTAAGACCATACAAGGGGGATGAAAAATGGTAGTCGGCAAGCTGGGTTTCAACGACAACCCTGATCAAAACTCATCACCCGGGACCTAAAGCCCAAATCCTGAGAACCATCAACCGAAAGTGACACGAATGCATACAAATATACCATATTGAGATAATTGAACTCCATTGTGAATGTTATACCCATTGCCGAATTGCACACCATACAGTGCTGTCAAAGTCAAAAATCACAAAAGTTATCCAGAAATGGAATCTACAATAATAACTAGAAATCCGTAGCCACCTAGAAACCGAAGAAAATAGGCCCTCGTGGGCTTCGAAGGCTTAATTGAATACTGGAGTGAAACCCTGGCCCCACTCTAGCTCAGAAAACCGCAGACTCTCGATTAAATTATCATACACACACAATTAATAAATCACTCAATAAACTCAACGTTCACTTGAGAATCGCACATTGCAACCCACTTCTCGATTCCCAACCAATAAGGAAAAGACTCCACTGGTGTAGGGACAGGTGATGTTGGACAGTAGAGGATCGGCAGCGGAGGATTTATTTAGCCCCAGTGAAGATTGAAATTAGGAGTCGTGGTAGGATGGATAGGGTATAGGGGAAACCAAGCACAGAGATGCAAGATGGCTATGTTGATGCTAGTGCTAAGGGTGAAAAGGTATCCGCTAAATTTTGGACTGCAATCGGCTAGTGGTGGAAAGGTCTGCTGCTACCCATTCGTCAGAACCTGGCTGGATAGTATCGTTAGCCAAACGATCATGGTGGCAGAGACTCGCAGCAATATTCGGAGCAGGTTCTTAGCCCAACGTTTCTTCCCTTGTAGAAAGAGGTTGGAGGATTAGCTGGGGGCATTTCTTTAGCGGAAGATTGGTCACGCATTTATATTGCAGCCTATAGCTGTCAATTTAAAGTCAGCAATGGTATTGTCTGCTTTGACTAGCTTGGATACAGTCCTGACCTTAATGTCATTGCAAATGTTTGGCACACCCTGAAACCACAACTTGAGATACGCCTTTTGCAGTCAATTGATAGGTGCACGGACTACCCGTTAGGATTTACAGGGCAAAGTTACCCTACCATGACATGCACGAATTTCGAAAGAAAAAAATGACACCCCCTCCAGCCCCGGCGTTGGGACGGCGCGTCATCACTGGGCGCCCGCGTAGTGGCGTCCCAACATCAAAGACCACTATCGAGGGAACACATGTTATAACACCGTATACGTCACGGCCGTCTGTCTGACCAGATCCTGTTCACAGGATGTATGGGGGGAGACCTTCGAGCACCTTATGCATATGAAAGCAGGTGAATCGGACGACGGCGCATAAGGGTACAGATACGGGGAGACCGGCAGTCAGAAGGGTGGGTCGAAGGTTACAGGACGTTTTGCACAAAGGTTATTCCCCTCGTACCTACGAAGTCATGTAGAGTATGAAGGTGGTAACTATGCGCAGTAAGTGGATTGGGTGCATCCACAAAGGACAGGCTGGGAAAGGATGGAGTCGGAGGGAAAAAACCCATAGATACGATCCCGAGGATAAGTCGTGTAATGCAGGAAGACCAAAATATGACATGCGGTTGCAAGCCGAATTCTCGAAGGAACCAACCAAAGAAGATTGGCCATCTTCTGCCCAGCAAGTTAGACTACCTTTGGTGAGCACGGGGGCAAGATAATTGGTAATCATTGTTGTCAACGGATAAATGGATGAGCTGACACCTGACGGGGTCTCCACACTGTCAAGGATCACGGAAGCGCAAACCGATAAGGTGGCCATGGGAGCGAAAGGTGTGGTAGAGAGTTGTCAGGGTCTACGAGTGTTCGCCCTCAGGTGAAGTTCGCAGAATTGTGAGCAAGATACTTAGTTGATAAAGAGTTAGCATGTATACCGCGATTGCTCAGACGCAGAATATCAATATCGAAGTATCTTCGCTCCTATTAGATGTAACAAGCACGCAGAAGAGATCTTATCAATATAAGCAGTTTTTATCTTATCATTACCAATACTTCGACTATCTACCCCGAAGTATATTATTATGTCTAGCCTACATTACTCGCGTCTTCCTAGCGAGTTCTCCGATATAAAGCGATTCAGGTCCTAGCTGTCGGAACACCTCACGCCCAAGCTACCACCTAACAGTATATTGATACTTCTGATCGTTACCGAGACGAATGTTTGGCAGAGACACTGATACTCCCAAACCCAATACCCTTTTCGAACCGCGACCATTGAGGACTACGTGAATAGATCAAGTCCTCAGCTCCACCAAAGACCTTGACGAAGGGACGTTAGACCCCTACCATGAATCATATTTCTACTGGATAAAGCCAGAACACACTGTCACACTGGACGCTATTGCCGCACTCTATTGATACCAGTACGGCAAAGACTTCACCTATAACACCCGCTCGGAGAAATCAAACTCCATTTGGTACACTCAGTACATAGCGAGAGAAGGAAACTCCAGTCAGAACTTCGTGATTCACGCAGTCTGGGGAGGAAACAAAAGATAAGTTTCCTGTTAAAAACTTGAAGAAAGGGCGTCAGACCCAAAAGGGCCTGAAGTCATGAAGTGGCGACAGGATGAGGGAGAGGAAGGAAATGAAGGAGGTGATAAACTGTCCCGAACCTCGGCCCCTAGTGGGGTGACAACGGTCACCCTCATTGCCCGAGCCCATTCAGCTGACCAGACACCTCAATCTCCCGTCGGACTAGGCTTTCTAGCAATATATGCGAAGCAATAACGAGGAGGTAGTCGCCGAACCCCCAAACCCGCCAGCGACCCCATGATGAGCATTCGAATCGAACGTCTAGACCGGATTCTAGGACGTTTCGATCCTGAGCTTACTGAAAGCCAGGATAGGCAACATCCCTCTTACAGCTTCCTACCAACTAACGTCCTACTCATGGCCCAGGAACTGGTAAAAGTCAAAGATCAGTTAAAATCTGGGGTGCAAATAGTAGGCCGGGAACTCGCCCCAATAGACGATCAAGTCCAACTCTAGGACCTCGAATCTCAGAAAGTCCAAGAAAGCTTCGCAGCACCAGTGCCTGAACGACTCGGAGAAACAGATGATAGACAGGCCAGACACGAGGGAGTCGCATCTCAGCTTCACTAGACGGTACAAGGAACCGAGGCGCAGTCCATGCACCAGGACCTTATGTTCGACCAGGGGATTGTCCGGTGGAATTAGCAGCACAAAAGGGAGCTCGAGAATCAGGAGATAGACCTGGTTCTCTTAAGAGAAGAGCTGCGACACCAAAACGAGGCTCAAAAGGCCCGAGATGGTGAGAACTCAGAGCTCAAAGCCATGGTGGAAACATTGATAGGGCAGGTCAAGGCAAAAGGAAAGGTGTCAGATCCAACACCAGAGGCTTCAGGGACAGGTGGAGGAAGACCACCACCACAACGACACGAGGCAGGGGGGGCTCCAGGAAGAGGAAGAGACCCCGATGATGATGGAGAAGGATCTGAATGGAAGTCAGACGAGGGTAGGAAAGGAAGACAGGATGAGAGACCCGCACCCGACCCAGAAGACACATATGACGCCGAGGACGATGAACAGTTTACCCTGTTTTCCCGCGTTATGGCCAATGCATTGGGACAACGTACGAGAGTCCCAGTGGAACCTCCTGCCCTGTTCCGAAATGAGAAACACCAAGATATCCGCATGTGGGTATTAACATGCGCGGATTATTTTGGCCAAAACAGTTGGGAGTGGCAGGACGAGGCACAACGAATCCCATAGGCCATAAGTCGAATGGAAGGAAAAGAAGTTGCACTGTTAGCGTTGACCTACCGCCGCCAAATGACGGGCGAATTAGGTTTCACAAAACAAGCGGGACACCAGTTCTGGCATGTCTTTGCAGAACAAGCAGTGCGACGGTTCGGCCCAACCCTTGAGGCAGAGAAATGGCTTACGCAAATGGGCTTTGTCAAATATCACGGTTATATGGCTAAATTCTTGCCAGAAACGGAAAATCGCAATATGCAGGCAAGCGTTACCTTGATGGCTAGGAGAAAAATGATTGAGGACCAAATCCCCGAAAATGCATTACGACGACTCTTATTGCGAGAGTATGGCGACGATGGGGAATGGTTGGAAGCAGTCAGGACTGTCACGAGAGCAGAAGAAGACTTTACAGAATAGAAAAGTCTTCAAGGGGGCGGTCCCTCCGCCACGCCACGGGCGGATACACGGAAATTAGAGGATTCCAAGCCGACAGTCGCCGCTAAGGGTGTAAAAAAGGTGTACACGGCTAAGGAAAACGCGGACTGTCAGAGGAAGCAGGCATGGGAAAGCAAGGTGAAAATGGAAGGGTCGGTGGCACCGGCGGGGGAGGTTAAACACACAGTGTAGGCAGAAGCTCACAAGGGTGTCGATCAGAAAGTGGTTGACAAGCGAAAATCGGACAATCAATGCAACCGGTACGGAATGAAAAACAACGCATGGAAATAGTGTCGAAAGCCAGTACAAGTATCGGCTGTATCTCGCGGGCCAGCAAAGCTCAAACGACAGTTCTCATCCACGCCAAAACGACGCCCCCTGGTAGCCACTGTGGCTGTTGATGGCCAGGGAGAAAGCTCAAGACAACCGGTCCAAAGGCCCCGAGCTTGGACTTTTGAAGATGACGACAATTTATAAAAAGGCATCCACGGACCGACAACAACCGTATTCGGGTAGTGAAGTTGCCGCCTCGAATTGAAAGACCAGCGGCGTAGTTGGTAATGCCATCCCACTGGAAGGCTAAAAGACCAAAGGATAGCGGTAGCCATTTTACGTCCAAAAATGGGTAGTCAGACTTCACCATCGGAACAATAAAAAGTCAGAAGTGAAGAAAGCCGTGGATGAGACTAAAAGGCAAAGAGAAGACTACAATTCATCGGAACGGGACTGGAGTTGCAGGACACGTGAACTAGGGTCGAAATCCAGGGCAACCTGACTTTCTCTCCAGGTACCACAGCCAGGCACACACAAGCCAGGGGCGCCTCTCGGCTGTACAAGGTTCATGCCCAAGGAATCGTGTCGGAGGCGGTCACGGGAGCGAGACCAAACTCGAAGGCGAAGGTACAGTGGACTCCTCACAGGAGAAAGCCTCAGATGAGGAATAAGTCAACGATAAAGGGCCGCGCACCCTTGTTGCGAGCTCGAGGGGGACTCTAGTGAACCACCACTCCTATAATATAGGAACTTCTCGGCAGGAGGTAAAGACCGCTAGTAGTGGGCTGCCCGATATTCAAATAATGGGCACCTATTGAAAAGGTTTGTCTGAGGAGGCTTGAAGAGCCAAAACTGCCGAGGCGCGGTAACAAACCCCCACGCTGCTTGTAACTGAGACGATGAAAAGACTTTATCACAAGCAGAGCGAAAGCTCAAGACCCATTAAAAAACCAAACCATTATGCCTGCCCTGAGGGGAAGGCATTTATTGATCTCAAAGGACGAAAACACCTGATAAAGGCACGCCTAGATCCGGGTTCAAACATCTTTCTCACGAACCAAGATACCGGACGACGGTTTGAAATCCTGACCGAAGCAAGGGATTGACAGTTAAAAATCACAACATTCGATGGCGAAACTGCGCCTGCCAGAGGAACATTTTATACCCACCCTATTTTATTTGAAATCGGTGCCAACGGTCACCGAAGTATGATATCTGGCAAAATTGCGAACGCAGGAAAATATGATCTGATCATACCTTTTGGGTGGTGGAATAATGAACACCCCCTTAAGAATATTGGGAACCCAACAAAATTTGTTTTCGATAAAGCCACATGCCACGCTTATGTAGGAGACGCGGCAGTGGCAGATTTGTTTGAGTGGGATGAAACTGTGCCTTACGATGAAGAAGGCCAGTATGTGGGAAGGATTAAACGAGAAGAAGAAGGGGGAGTACAACTGGCGATACTGCCAAAACAGTACTGACAGTATAAGGAGCTTTTTGAAGAGACAAAAGGTAAGATGTTGGCGGCTCGAAGAACTTTTGACCAGGCCACCAATCTTAAGGAAGGGGCCGAGCCCCCTATGTGTCCAATTTACCCAATGTCGGCACACCAGTTGAACGAACCGGACCAGCACACAAAAAGAATACTGGCAGAAGGCAAAATAGTGGATAGCGAACCCCCCCATGGCGCTCTAATACTTGTTGTTCCAAACCTGGATGGCAGTCAATGTCTATGCATAGATTATAGGAACTTCAACAAATTGACGATCCTGAATAAATACCCCCTACCACTAATGGAGGAACTCCGAGACCCCATTGCTGCAGCAAACGTGTTCACGAAACTTGACCTGAAGGATGGATATCATCTGATTCGAATGGGGAAAGGCGATGAGCCCAAAACAGCCTTTCGTACACAATACGGACAGTACGAATACAAGGTTTTGCCTTGCGGGCTTGTTGATGCTCCCGCAACGTTCTAGACAATGATGAATCAAAATCCTAAGGGAATTCTTGGACCACGGAGTAGTCCTCTATCTGGACGATATCCTATTATACTCAGAAATGATGGACGACCATATCAAACTAGTCCAGAAAGTCCGCGACCGGCTCGAACAACATGACTTAGCGGTCTCGTGGACAAAGTCGGTGTTGCACCAGGAACAAGGCAAATTCCTAGAATCCATTGTCAAAACCAGCGGAGTCACCATGAGTGATAGAAAGGTGAAAAGCGTTCAAAATGGGGCACAACCCAGATCGGTTAAAGAAGTACAAACTTTCATCCGATTTGCAAACTCTTATCGACGATTGATCACAGATTTCTCGAAGGTATGCAAACCAATAACCAAGACATTGAGAGGGAGCCCCAAGGATTTTCCCCGGGGAGAGAACAGGAGGAGGCATTTGAGGAGTTGAAAACCAGGTATACAATGGTACCAATTTTATCGCATTTCGACCCAGGAAGAAGAACGGTGGTCGAGACGGACGCAAGCGACTTCGTGCTCGGGTGCGTAATGTCCCAGTACCAAGGAAGACGGCTTCACCCGGTGGCTTTTCATTCGCGAAAGTTGAACAGCGCGGAAACAAATTACCAGATACATGACAAGGAATTACTCGCAATAATGAAAGCATTCAAGGAATGGAAAAGATACCTCTGGGGACAAGAAGAGCCCGTGACGGTATACTCGGACTACCAAAACTTACAGTCCTTTCTAACTAAAAAAGTCTGGAACCAACGGCAAATTCTATGGGCACAGGAGTTCACCTACTATAACGTCAAAATAGTCTACCGACCATGGAGCTGGGGGGGAAACCGGACGTGTTAAGTACACAGCCGGAGTACCGTTCTGAGGAGGGAGCTCATCGCAATGAACTGTCAATTTTGAAAACAGAACACTTTCAACTTTCTGTAATTCATCAAAAACGAAGTGCAGAGACAACCCTTAACCCTGAAAAACGTGAACCCACAACCCTCCGAATAATGAAACTTTCGGATAAGGCTATAGTTCCAACAAAGGGGTCACGGTTCGCGGCATCTCATGACATCTATGCCCTGTCAGACGGATTGGTACCGGCAAATGGACAGACAAGGGTAGAAAGGGGTATTACGATCGGATTGCCTGAAGGAACCTAAGGAAGGCGAGCCGCAAGAAGGGGTATGGCTAGCAAGATGGGAATAGCAGTGGGTGGTGGTGTAATAGATGCCGATTACACCGGAGAAGTTCAAGTCATACTTCGAAATCCTGCCGAAGCGCACTGCCTATTTAAGGCAGGAGATCGGATCGAGGAACTCATAATTGAGCCGATTGCCAACCCCGATGCTCTGGAGCTAGATGAATTATAGACAACGGAGTGACGGGAATTCGGTTTTGGGTCAAGTAATCTAAACGCCAAGCGCTTGATTAAAGCTAAAGAAGATGGAGTCAAAATATGCTTCCTTCACGCAGACACAAACAATAACTAATTCTTTAGTACGGCTGATATCGGCTATTACACGCGGTTGACGAACCAAAGAGACATGTTATCAACGGCTCATGTCAATGGAGCCCTGATGAGAACGATGAATGATGCATTTATAGACAAGATCAGCATGGCTGGAACGGAGGATGAGAGGTGGCAAGACCGAGGCTGTGAACTCGTTTGGTTAAGGGAAAAAGGACAAAGGATGGTGGACAAATGGACAGAAAAGGACAGTTTAGTATACTCCAAGAATTGATTTTACATCCCTGATGACAAATTCCTTCAGACCGAGATAGCCCAAGGCTGTCACGACTCATTAGTGGCAGGAAACTTCATATAGGAAAGGACAATTGAAATAGTAACAAGGGAGTTCTACTGGAAAGGACTCACAGATTGGATAATAGATTATGTAGGATGCTGAAACGAATGTCAAAACAGTAAATCCGCGTGGCATGCTAAGTATGGATTACTTCAACCTCTAGAAGTACCTTATGCGGCGTGGACCTCCATATCGATGGACTTCATCACGCAATTACAAGAATCTTAGAGTAAGACTCAGATAATGGTAGTCGTAGACCGGTTCACAAAGATCGCCGATTTTATCGGCCTCCACGAAAATGTGACCGTGTGTCACAAATTTTGACTAAGCAAGGCAGGTTTCACATGACTACTTATTAGTCATAAGGTATGTTGGGTTTTTACACTATGACGTCATTTGACTCATAGTTTTCACATGAGTGCGCACTTGCGAGTCATTGGTTGATTCTGATTGGTTAATGGTTTCATGAGGTCACGATTGTGATGTCATACGATGTAATGATTTCGCACATGACTCAGAATACGAGTCATGGGTTTCACGCATGCGACTGATTCGAGCGCATGATCGGGTTTATTGGTTTGGATTGAGAAACAGGAGGTGCGCAGTTGATTGGTAAGAATCAGCTGATGGATTTCGCACCATGACTAATTATGAGTCATGGGGGCTATGTTACGCGATGGTGACGAGTCACCAGGGTTACGGTTGTGGGAAGATGCCTATAAAGGGAGCTTGGTTCCGACCAAGGGATAGGGCACGCTTCTCGCAAACTTCTACCCCCCCCCCACATTTCACATACAAACTCAACTCTACCCCACTTTGCGTCAGGATCAAAACCCTCTCCCACTTTTCCTTACCTACTCGTCGCCATGGCGAACCCCCACAACCTCCCCCCAGGGAACGAAGCCTTCGGTGGGCTCTCTGCCCTCAACTCACCCCTCCCGTCGCGTTCAGGAACCCCCTCGACCGATCATCCCATTGAGTTCATGATGAGGCAGCTCGCTCAGGCAAGAAGTGCTCTCCGGCTGAGCAACCAGGACTTCCCGGACCTCAGCCCAGATGCGCAGGCCGGCACCCTTCTCATCGAATCCATCATGATCGTTCTCCTCTCCCAACTCGTCCAGGGCCTGGTGACTGTCTCACATGAGCTGAGCGGGGTAACCCAGGCGGTCGCAACCATCTCCGAGGAAAACGAGAACCTCAGGGAGGAGCTCCATGACATCTCCTCCCAACTCACAAATCTCCCTCAAACCCAAGAACAACAAACCGCCCCGGGGATCGCCGATCTCCAAGCATCCATTTGTGACCTGTCACATCGTGTGTCAGCCCCGACCCCTGCCCCCCCCACACACGCCCCCCCTCCACAAAGGGTGCCCCATCCCCTGCCATCTGCCGGCCCCCCCCCCTCGCGGAAGGGTAAGGAGAAGGCCCGAGCACCACCCACACCTCCCTCAGCCGTGGCTGACGACCCTAAATACCTTATACCATTCTACCATACGAGGCTTGGCAAGGCGTTCGGTGACCCTGAAAAGTACGCCAGGCTCTATCCCAACTCATACGAGGCCGGGGAGTTCCGGAAGGGAAGGTACGACCTTGACTCCTTCACCCCAGGCCACCTGCACCCTGAAGTCCACTCCTCCCCCTCCTATGCGCAAGCTGCCTCCGGCTCAGGCTCGGGCGGCAAGAGCCAATGCAAAGCTGGGAAGCCTCCTTCCCCCCAACAAGTTGCGAGTGCGACGGTCCCTCCTGTTAAAAAGGGGCCGCCCTCGCTCCCAGGTGCCCAACGACACTTCTTTGCTCCTCGCCAGTCCCCTGCTCCTCACCCAGACGCTCTCACCATTGCTGCTACCTTTCCCGACATCGCCGCTCGCGTCCTCTGCGAATCAAACTGCCTCCTCCCCCTGGGCTTCTCTGCTACTGTCAATCCTGGGGGCTCTGTCTCTCTGACAGTCACCGACAAAGCCACCCCCGCAGCTTCCTACGCCCCCTACTTCGACTCCCTCACCAGGGCACTCCACCAGTCATTCCCAGTAGGCGAAATCCCCTGGTGCACCCTCGTCCTCGCCCCTACTGCCGTCCAACTACCAATCCACGGCCTCCCCCTACGTTTCCTCCCTCAAGATGAAGAGGAACTCTTCCCATATATCCGGCAAGCAATCCTCAACGACAAAGCGACCCAGATTCTCTCAGCCAGGTACCTTAACCCTAGCAGAGATTCTAGGGAGACCAAGCACGCCACTTCGGTGGTTATCACCGTCGACCCCCACAACGTATCGGCCCTCACTTCAGGGGTCGTCATCCTCTCCCAGAAAGGAAAGGTCGAACTTGCCTTCTCCTCCTCCAGAACCTCCCAGTGCCAGAACTGTTGGAGATACGGACACGCCCAGCAACGATGCCCCGCCACCCACCCCACGTGCCCCATTTGTGCCCTTCACCATACTCGCGCGGCTCACAGATGCCAGAATCCAACCTGCCCCAGGGGCGGGAACAATAAGCCAGTCCCATCGTGTTGTCCGACCTCGCCCCCACCATTGCTGTAACTGCGGTGGTGACCCCACTGCCACGTTCAGGGAATGTGCGGCTCGACCTCCCCCGCCTGTCCCCACCAGAACCAACTCGCCAGCCCCTGCCCCAACCGGTCAAGACCCCATGGATCTGGCGGTCGAGGGCGGCCCAGCACCCACTACTCCCCCGACAAGGGCGGGTCCCCTTGAGGTGGACCTCGTAACCCCCAGGCAACCTCCCCCAGCTGGACTGTCCACACGTCCTGGCACTACTCACGGATTGCGTGGTCCTCTCCCCCTGGAGGAACCAAGCCCCTCCCCTGCCCCTTTGCGTCGTCGGGTTCGTCCCGGAAATGCATAATCGACCCGCGCCCCACCCCCCGGGTCAAGGGCCGGCCCCTGCACCTGCGTTTCTTTCCATCATTCAACATAACTGCCTTAGGAGCTGGAATGTTTTTCTTTCCTTGTTTGAGTCGTTCAAAGAGGCGACCACCTACCCCTCGATTGTTCTTTTACAGGATCCACCTGTCAACAAGGCTCACCTTCCTTCCTTCAATGGTGTCAAGTCCTTCTTTCCCCCGGGTAGGAAGCCGCGTGTGGCTGCCTACGTTTATATGTCTTTTCTTTCCAATTACACGGTGCTCCCCAGGTTTAGGGGGGTAGACGATGTGCTTGCCCTCGACATCTCCTCCAATGAACCTCTTTTCGGCACCAACTTCCACTCATTCAGGATTATTAACGCTTACTCCACCAATACTACCAACCACAGAGTTCACTCCGTTTCACCAGAAGTTCTTTTCCCGATCTTGGGTTTCCCCTCCTAGTCTTGGGGGACCTCAACATCCACAATGCCCTCTCGGACCCTCTACGACACTTCTCACATCAGGAGATCTCGTTCTCGACTCCCTATTTTGAGAAGGCGGCAGAATCCGGCTTCCCCCTCCTAAACCCCCCAGGCGAGTACACAAGGTTTCCCTTGGTAGGCAAAGCTCGCCCTTCAGTCATAGATCTCGCCTTTGCAAACCCCCCCCTCCTTCCCCTGGTGAAGAGTTGGGAAGCTTCCCTTCCCTCGACGGGTTCCGACCACGTACCCATAACAATTACCCATAACAATTACCCACGCCGCACCCTCCCTGAACCAGAAACCCACGCGCCCGCGTTGGGCTGACACCGACTGGGAGACCCTGGACCAGATAATTAAGGGTTTCAAGGTCCCGGCCGCACCATCATGCCCCACCCCCCCGCAACTGGACGAATAGATGTCAGAATCATTGAATCGTCTGATATCCTTTCTCAAGGAGCATACCCCCGGAATCTAGGCCTTCCCATCACTCCAAACCTTGGTGGGCACCCCACCTGACTGTCCTCCGTCGTGAGTACCACAAAGCTGCCAGAGCAGCCAGAAGACACGACACCCCACACATGGGGGAAGTTGCCGGCACCTCCAAGGCGGGGTACTTCAAGGCGATCAAGGCCGCTAAGAACTTGAACAAACAATGGTCCTCCTTTCTGCTGGCCGCCACCCCCCAGACCCTTTGGACGGTTAAAGGTTTCACCTACGGGCGTGCCCAGCCGCGCTTCCCCTCCCTCCCAGGGGCCGAGACCCCTCGACAAATGAACAATGTCCTTCTAGACCACTTCTTCCCCCCTAAGGAACCCTTCTCCCCGCCACCTAGGCTCAGGCCGAACAGGACGGCACCCCCCCTGACGACAGAAGAGATAGCGGCGGCTCTCTCCAAGTGCTCCCCGACCTCGGCCCCGGGCCCAGACGGGATACCATACTCTACCCGGAAACAGGTCAACAAGATCAACCCATGAATTCTCCTCAGTCTACTAGCCCCGCTAGTCCTCTTAGGGTACGACCCCGTATCGCTGAAAGGCTCGAATGGCGTGGTGCTTGCCAGGCCGGGGAAGCCCTCCTACGAATCGCCCTCCTCCTTCAAGATAATCGTTGTGATCCGAACAATTTCAAAAATCCTTGAGAGGATTATGGCAGCCCGCCTACTCACGGCAGCCCGGCTCAGAGGGCTGCTGCACCCCAACCAATGCGGTTCGCTCCCCGGGCTCAGCACCTATGACGCGTGCCTCACCCTTACCAACGACGTCAGAACCCTGCAGAGGCCCCGCCTCAAGGTTTCCTCCCTGTTTCTGGACATAAAAGCCGGATTCGACAACATCGACAACAACACTCTGGCCCGAATCCTGAGGGAAGGCGGGATACCCCCCTACCTGGTCTCCTGGGTTTTGTCTTTCCTAGGGGAGCGAAGCTGCACCCTAATCTTCCAAGGGGCACCAGGGACCCCAGCACCCGTCAACGTCGGAGCCCCCCAGGGCTCGCCGATCTCCCCACTCCTCTTTCTTTTTTAAGTGGCGCCACTGCATTTCAGGATCCCCCGGGGCCTGATGATCTCGTACGTGGACAACTTCGCCCTCACAATAGCATCCCTCTCTTACCGTGGCAACATTCGCCGGCTCCAGGAGCTCTTCGAGAAGCTTGAAAGGCAGGCATCCCGTCTGGGGGTCTCCTTTTCTGTCGCAAAAACAGAGCTGATACACGGGAGGACCCCCAGCCAGAGGCACTCTCCGAAGTGCGTCTCACCCAGCCAGATAAAAGGGGAAGTGTTTCACACTAGCAACTCCGTCCGATGGCTCGGGTCCTGGTTCACTCCGGCCCTTGACCCCTCTGCACACTTCTCGCACCGCTTATCCCTTACCCAGGGTGCGTTCGCCTTCATTCGTCGCCTTAGCCCGCCTGGAGCAGGCCTCCCCCCCTATCTATGCCACAGATTGGCGACGTCGCTTATTGCCCCAATCCTACTTCACGGCGCGCATCTGTTCACACCTAGCGTGGGCACAACGTCCCGCCTCGATACATTCTGGCGCAAGGTCGAGAGGTGGACCACAAACTGCTTCTCAGCCACCCCCACCGGGATACTGTCAATGGAGTCTTGCCTCCCACCAGTTTCCCTCCTAGTTGCCCACCAGCAAAGGCTGGCGGCGCTCAGGGTGGTCAGCTTCCCTCCTAGTGTGAACCCGGCAACGGCATGCCTTCACCGCTCCTTCCCCTCACTCTCGACGCACCGAGCGCCTGATTCCTCACGGGCCATAACAAGAGGCCTTTTGTCATTATACCTCCCCCTACACTGGAGAACGCCCCGGCCTGTCCCCCCGATAAGGAACCACCTGTCAGTAGACGCGGTGGCTCACCGGATGATACCCTTCACCCTCGGGCCGTCTACAATGCCCATGATCAACTCTCACCTTGTCAGCCCTACCCCTACCCTTCCGCCCCAGTCCCTGATGGACAACACCTATTCCGCCCTGAAGAAGAGGGTAAGAGAGAAACTCCTCGCGGAGTGGTCCTCCCTTTTCCCGGCCCCGGGGTACTACCTGCACCCTCCCGGTCTGTCCCCGAAGCCCTTCATGGGCTTAGGCAAGTTCATTGCCGGAAGAATCCACCAAATGAGAGCCGGAAAAAGCTATCTGGCCGCCCACCCGACCTGGAGGTCCCCCGACGCCGACACCTCCTGGGCCCGCTGCGGTTTGGACCCTGAAACCTTCGAGCACGCCATCCTATCTTGCCCCTCGAGACAACACAGCAGGTCGCGCCTCCTCCACGGCGTCACCGATGTCGGCCCCGAAGCCCCACTCTGGTCATCCCTCCCGCTGCTAAAAAGACTCGCCACCTTCATAGGCGTCATCTCCACCGGATTTCCCCCCACGATGTTCCCGCCCTCCACTCCCCCATCCTCCCCCCTGTTCTCTCTCTCCCCCCCCAGGGTGCCCCCTCCGGCTTTTCCTGTTTTTTCGTTGGCTGAGGTATAGGGTCGTTGGGTTTCTCTCCTTTTTCTTATGTAGGCTTTCCTTTCTAGACGACTAAATTGTTGGTTGTACTTTCCTTGTTATATGTGGCCGATGGCCCGGCGGAGGAGAAACACTTCGCGATAGTGGATATTTACCGGTGCCGTGACTTTCTTTTGTTATTTTGTTTGGATTTATAGGTTTTGTTTTCTCCATAGCTAGCGCTGCATGAGGCTTTTTGTACCTAAAAACAATGAACGCATGATTACAAAAAGAAAAAAGAGAGAAAAAAAAAAAAGGACCAAGGGATAGGGACGCTCCGCGCCCTTTATTTTCCTACCCCTACTTTTCACAACACCTTGTCGTACAGTACACGATCCCGTCCTCCCCCTCATTCTCGCACCTCGCTTAGGCTTCGCGTCCCTGAGCATCCCCACCATGGCCCAGCCTGGTTCCTCCCACTCGTTCACTCCAATGGAGGACCTCCCCTCTGCGACTTCTTCAGTCGCAGATTGTCAGCCAGAAGACCGTCACCTTCATCACTTCCTCCTAAAGACAAGGCAGCTCACTGGCCTCACCGCCGAGCAGCTCCCCGTACCCTCCCTTAGCGAGATAGGAGACGTCTCCCTCGCGGATAGCACAATCCTTCCCCTCCTCTGTTCCCTGGTCCATGCTATGTCCGCAATGGGTAAGGAAATAGAGCAGCTCCGTCTCCAGACAAGCGACCTCGAGTCTCGTGTCGCCAATTGCTTCCCTGAAGGTGTGGACCACTCCACACAACTAAACCAGATCCAGGCTAGCCTGCGTGACCTGTCAAATAGGGTGGCACACCTCCCACCCACACAGGCCCCTGTACTACCACCAGCCCAAACATCTCGTCCCCGCCCCTCGGCTGTCCCAGCCCCACCAGGTCCCTCCACCAGGGCTCCCCCCCAACGTCCAACCAAGGAATCCACGCAGTCATATGCAGCAATTGTTGGTGGTACCAGTGAGTTTGATAAGGGGGCCCGTGAAGTTCTAGCCGCCAGGAACAACAACAACAGCAACACCACCAGAAGGAAGAAGAACTCTGCTACCAGCACCTCGGCAACAAAAGTCGCGGCTGCCGCCAAGGAAGCCTCTTCCCCAAGGGCTCCCCCCCCACTTGCCAGTGCTGCCAGGAGATTCTTTGCCCCTCGCTCTTCCCCTGCTCCTCACCCTGACGCCGCCGACATAAAGGGACACCTGCCCGACCTGGCCGCTTCTGTGCTCCGTGAAGCAAATTGCTCCCTCCCACGCTCTCTCAAAGCCATTGTTAATGACAGAGGGTCCGTCACTCTCATCGTAGTAGACACATCTGTCCCCGGTGCGTCCAATGCCCCATACTTCGAGGCCCTAAGCACAAAACTCAACCAATCGTTCCCCGTTGGGCCAAACCCCTGGCTTCCCTTCAGACTCGCCCCTACCTCCGTCCAGCTTGCTATCCATTCGCTACCGGTGGACTACATGCCCCTTCAGGATGAGGACTTGTGCAACTACCTCTCCGACTCGATACGTAACTCCAAGGATGTCACCATCTCTGCGGCCCGCTTCCTCAACCCGAACCGTCAGTCCCGTGTGGAAAAACGAGCCTATTCAGTGATTGTCAACGTCGAGCCTGATTCCGTCCAAACTATGCTCCCGTCCATCTACCTATTCGGCAACTCCAGGACTGTCGAGAGAGCCTACTCGTCTTCTCCCCTCACCCAGTGCCAGAAGTATTGGAAGTATGGTCACGTCAAACCACTGTCTAAAGCGGAGACTCCTACATGCCCGCTGTGCTCCCTCCAACACACCAAGGCCAGGCATCGCTGCCCCAACCCCTCATGCCCCAGCGGGGGAAACCTTAAAGCCATCCTCGGATGCTGCCTCGCCTCCCCAGCCAGATGCTCCAACTGTGGGGAAGCGCACTCAGCCAGGAGCCGGGACTGCCCCGAACGACCCCCTCCTCCAGCCCCACGAGCTGTCCCCGCCGTCGAAGAAAACCAAGCTGTCATAGACCCCGACCAGATGGACGTCCACCAAGATACCCCACAGGCCGATCCGAACCGCCCTGCAGCCCGGGGATCCAACACCCCCCCCCAAAGCCTCCTCCCACCATTCCAGGAAGAAACCCCAAGAGCCACTCGTACCACAATAACAGCCCCCCCAGCCATGACAAGATCAGCCTCCAAGGGCGGCCCCCCCCCCCCCGAGGGACAGGCTAGCCCCTCACCTGCCACGCGCCACCCAACAGGCTTAGCCTGGTAAGATATCATACACCCGCGAATCTTTGCCGCCAGGACTGGGCCCTGGACCCACTCTCTCCATTGTACAACACAACTGCCTCGGGAGCTGGGATGTGTTTCTCTCCTTATTTAATTCATTTGCTTCAGCCAAAAACCCTCCTTTGATTGTTAGCCTTCAGGACCCTCCGGTCTGGAGGAACCGACTACCATCTCTCTCAGGCTGTACTTCTTCTGCCCCATCAGCCACCGGGCGCCGCCCTCGGGTGGCCTTTTATGTTTTCAGGTCACTCATCGATATGACTACCATCACCCATATTTTTACGGGCAGATCAGATATAGCTACCCTCGAAATTACGACTCCTTCCCTCTTCGGCACGACAATGAAGAGGTTCCATATCATCAACTGCTACAGTGTGTGGGGAAAGACCGCTACGGAAAGAACGATCGCACCCACGCTGGCCCTTCCTTTTTCTTCCTTCCCTACACTAGTAGTCGGGGATTTCAACATTCACCACCCGTCCGCTGACCCCCTTAGAAAATACAACTCCTCTGAACTCAAGGCTTCCTTCCCGTACTTCTCAAGGGCCGCCGAGTATGGATATACTCTTCTAAACATCCCGGGGGTTCATACACGCTTCCCGCTTCAAGGATCCTCCAGGTCTTCAGTCCTAGACCTCGCTTTCGCGTCCTCTGCTCTCGTGCCTTTCTTTCAAGAATGGGCAACTGACCTCCCCTCCACTGGGTCTGACCATGTCCCTATCTCGATAAAATTGGCGCACCCAATTACTTGCCCGCCGCCGCCGGCCCCGAACTGGGTAAGGACGGACTGGCCCAACCTCGAGCCTCACCTTAAAGAAACCAATATCCCACCGCCTCCGTCCCTCCCCACTAAGGACGCCTTCGAAGAATGGTTTGATTTCCATCTAGGAACGCTGATCGAACTCCTCAAAAGACACACCCCCTCCTGCCCCCCGTCCGTCAGAGCCAAACCGTGGTGGTCCCCGCTACCGTCGACCCTGCGGAAAGAGTTCCATTCATCCTCTCGGAAGGCCCGCACCTCAGACGACCCTCAAGACAGGGTAATAGCCAAGCTCTCCAAACAAGGATACTTCAAGGCAATAAAGGCTGCGAAGGCCCATCATTGGAAATCCTTCCTGGCAGACGCCACGCCACGTACCATATGGACGGCGCAAAGTTTCGCTGTGGGGAGGGTCGCTCCTAGATTCCCTAACTTGCTTGACGCTACCTCCCCGGAAGAGGTCCACCAAACCCTGCTCCGTCATTTCTTTCCCCCAAAACCACTCCCTATCGTTCTGTCCATCCTAAGACCCTATAAAGGTTGCGACCCCCTCCGCCCTGGGGAGATAACGGCCGCCCTTCGAAAGTGCTCCTCCTCCTCCGCCCCTGGGCCGGACACGATCCCCTACTCCGTCTGGAAAAGAGTCCACCTCACAGCCCCACGGCTACTCACGGACCTCTTAGGTCCCCTACTGAAGTTTGGCTATCACCCGGTCTCGATGAAGAAGGCCAATGGTATAGTGCTGGACAAACCTGGCAATCCCTCCTATGACTCACCTGCTTTGTTTAGAGTCATCGTCCTACTACAGACCGTCTCCAAGATCCTTGAGAGAGTTGTCGCCTCCCGCCTCTCCCTGACTGCCAGGACGCTGAAGCTTGTTCACAGCAACCAGTGTGCCTCCCTCCCCGCCCTTTCGTCATTTGACGCAGCAATCTCCTTGGTAGACACAGTCAGGACCCGTCAGCGCCCTGGGCTCAGAGTCTCTACCCTTTTCCTGGACATTAAAGGCGGGTTTGATAACGTTAATGCCTCCACCCTGTGCTCATCCCTCAAAAAAGGAGGGGTTCCCAACTACATGGTATCCTGGATTGGCTCTTTCCTCTCTCAGAGGACCTGCCGCCTGCTGTTCCAAGGATCCCCCAAGACCTTCTCCCCCGTCCAAGTGGGCACTCCGCAAGGCTCCCCGATTTCTCCTCTACTATTCGTCATATATGTGGCGTCTCTACACATTCAGATCCCAAGAGGCTTGTCCCTATCTTATGTTGATGACTTTGCTCTGTTAGCGGCGTCCACATCCTATAGGACGAACATCAGAACACTACAAAGGGCATTCGGGCGAATAAGAGCCCGAGCAAGTGCTCAAGAGGTAGGCTTTAGTGTCCCCAAGACTGAACTCATTCATTGGAGGACCGCCCTCCAGAGGGACCCCCCCGCGTCCCCAGCCCCTCCCCCAATATGCCTGGATGACCAGGGATTCCCCCCTCTCCCCTGCGTCAGGTGTCTTGGGTACTGGTTCACACCCAACCTGGCATCGCCGGCACACTTCTCCAAGAGACTTGGACTGGCCCAAGGGGCCTTTGCCACTGTCAAAAGACTCTCTCCGCCTGGCTCGGGCCTCTCCCCTCACCTCGGACATCGCCTAGCGATATCACTGCTCCTTCCCACCCTCCCGTATGGTGCGGACCTTATGGTTCCCAGCCGGGGAATGCTCACGAAGATAGATGTCTATTGGCACCAAGTCCAACGCTGGGTTTCGAACTGTTTCAGATCAACCCCAATACCTATCCTAGCAGCGGAGTCCTGCATTCCCCCTCTATCGGCCATTGTCCCGCACAAGCGACGTATGGCTGCCCTCAGACTAGTCTGCGCCGCCCCCACAGTCAACCCTGCCGCTGGCCGACTCTGCCCAACTTTCCCCTCCCTGCTCAAGTTTAGGGCCCCAGACTCTCATAGGGGGGTCTGCACCCGTCTCCCCCCCAATGTGATGCCCCTCTGGTGGAAGACCAATCGCCCGCACTCGAAAGTCAGATCCCATCTCCCAGTGGACGAGCTTGCCAACCTAGCGCGTCCTATACTTGGGTCCCTGTCCTTTGCCCCCCTAGCAAGGGCTGACCTCCTCCCGGAGGCCCCCTCACTCCCGCCGCACGACACCATGACGAATGCGTACAGAGCCCTCAAAGGACGAACGAGACTCCTACTCCTAGAAGAATGGAGGCGGCTTGCGCCACCCCCCCCATACTACACGTTTCCATTTTCCTTGACCCCCCACCCGTTTATGAGACTGGGCAAGTCCATGGCCGGTCGTATCCACCAGGTGAGAGCCCAGAAGAGCTATCTCGCCGCCCACCCCTCATGGTCAAGAACAGATGAGCCTAGACACTGCCCTAGAGGCGGTGAGGAGGATGAAACCTTCAGCCATGCCATACTCTGCTGCCTGTCAACATCCTACCATAGGGAACGCCTCCTCCAAAGCCTCTCTGATGTGGGTCCTGACTCCCCGCTCTGGTCCGACAAACAACTCCTCCTAGCCCTGGCCACCTTCATACAGGCCACGACCACCAACTACCCGCCCGATATGTTCCCCTCCCTCCCCCCGTTGCCGGCCTCAATGGTCTTCCCCTCCTCCCCACCCAGCATCTCGCAAGGGCTGTTCTCCTCGCCCCCCCCTCGCCCCGTTTAAGGTTTTCTCCTGTGATAGGCTTAGTTTTCCGTACTTAAGTGGGCTGTTGTTATGATTTCTCATGATTATCCGGTTACTAGTTAGCTGTGAGTTGGCGATGTCTCGAGTACTTGACACAACTTGGAGATGATTTTATAATTTTCGTTTGTTTTTTGGTTGATTGAGATTAAGGTTTTCTTTGGGCAATAGCTAGCGCTGCATGCGAGTTCTTGTACCTTAACAATGAATACATGATATAAAAAAAAAGTAAAAATAAAAATACAAACCGACCAAGGGATAGGATCTTCACGCAACCATCTAAGTACTTTTCTATACTCAAGATATTGCAATCCGATTACGCTTTACTCTCTTTATATACACTCCTCCTCTACGAGAGCCTACGCTCTAAGAACCTGGCAACTATTGTGATACTCTCGACAGGTTGCCCGAACATAGGACTATTGTGATAGTTCTATCAAGCACGACAATCCACCCATCTTACTATCTGCAGAGATAGTAGCTCTCACGAACCATTCAAGACAAGCAAGCCAGTTCCGTACTATCTGAAGAGATCGTACATTCCTACACCTTGGTGCAGAAAAGTGAGAATCGCTTACGCCGGAGACGACAGTCGTTGCCTGTTGCATACGTGCTCGACAATAGGATTGTTACATTTGGTTGCGTCATTTCGCAACACCCACCGACACTACGGATATCGATTCCCCAGAGGACAAGTCATCAACACAAAGATTAGCGTCACCAATCGTACTTGACCCGCCAGACGAAGGATCACTTAACCTAGGCTCAGCCTTAGAAGAAGCACTCAACACAGCACTATCCCGTGAGGGATCTCAAAGGACAGCAAGTCCGGTTACACCGGAAGAAGAATCACGAGAAGGAACACTTTCACCAACAACCCCAAAAGCCAGAAGAATGAGTACGGTCCCAGGACCAGCACCGGCGCCAGCGCCAAACCCACTAGTGGGGTTAACAGGCGATCAGCTCGCGGAACTGGTAGCCCAAATGGCTACACGAACAGAGCAACGTCCTCGAGTCCAACAACCATCCCACTTTGAGGGAGAAAGAACGAAATTGAGAATATTCCTGGTCCAACTAGGAATCTACTTTGATGCCTTAGGATGCAACGAAGACCAGCATCACAAAAAGATAACCTATGCCAAATCACTTCTAAGGGGGGCAGCCGGCCAATGGCTGGTTCCTTATGTCGAAGGGAGACTCGAAGAAGACTGGGAAACATGGGGACAATTCGTGGAAACCCTCAAGCTACACTTCGGAGACGTGGATGCCAAGGAAACCGCCCGCAACAAAATCACGGGCATTACGCAAAGCGGAAGAACGATGACAGAATATGGGAACGAATTCAGAATGATAGCAGCCGAGACCGAATACGACGAAGGTACCTTGACCAGACTCCTATTGGGAGGAATGTCAAAGAAACTGCAAGACGCCTGGGAAACAGGCGAAACAGACAACCTCAACACCACACTGGACATCACGAGATGGGCAATTACAAGGGAGAACAAACACAGCATGATGGACCACATCAGAAAAGGAAGACCAACGGGCAAGTTTGACACAACACCACGAAACGTCAATGGAACGTTCAGACCCACGCCGGTTAGCGAACATCGAGGCGATCCAATGGAATTGGACGCTACCCGAAGAAGACCAGGATTCAACATCTCAGCAAAAGAATACAAACGAAGAATGAGGGCAAATCTATGCCTCAAATGTGCCAAACCAGGACACAGAGCCGCGGCATGCCGGGGCCAAGCAAACAATAAAGAAGGAGCAACCGGGAAACCGAAAACCGACAACAAGAAGCAATGGAGACCACGAGCCAAAGCACGAGCAATGGAGGTCGAAAGAGGAGCAGAAGAAGAGTCGGGAACCGACGAAAGTCCCCAGTAAGCAATGGTCTGAGGGACAAGACTAAACCAAAGCCCATTGAGATGAGGAACCTATACGCGGCACTGAACAACACGGAAACATTGGACAACGAGAACGACCATATTATGGTCCAGATACGACTACACGGCACGAAAAGACAAGTTACGATCAACGCGATGATAGACTCGGGCGCAACCGAAGACTTCATCGACAAAGGGTTCTGCAGCAAATACAATATCACCACCACACAAGCAAAAACGATAAGAGAGGTTTACCTTGCGGACGGTCGACCCAGCGCTATGGGACCAATTACCCATACAGCGAAAGTACCTATGGACATTAGTAGCCATAGGGAATTGGCGACCTTCCAAGTGGCTAAACTACGCAACCATGAGGTCATCCTCGCGATGCCATGGTTAAAGAAACACAGTCCCAGAATCGACTGGGGCCAAGGAAAGATCACCTTTGAAAGTGAAAGGTGTACGACATGGTGTTTAAAGGAATCACCCATGGTATACGCAATACCTGAAGACGAGGCGCGAGAAGAGAACTTGAAAGTTGAGTTCGGCGCGACTCGAAAGAAGAAAGATCAGATGATCCAAGTTAGGTTACTTGATCCTCAAGCAAGAATACCGACTCGAGGATCGGCAAAGGCTGCAGGACACGACCTGTACGCAAACGAAGAAAAAACTATTCCAGCCCGAGGACAAGATGTTGTCCCAACTGGAATATCAATTACACCACCTAAAGGAACCTATGGACGGATAGCACCACGAAGCGGCATGGCAGTTAAACATCAAATTGCTGTCAATGCATGTGTAATCGACTCCGACTATACCGGCGAAATCAAAGTGGTATTAGCCAATATGAGCGACCAGGACTACCAGATCCAAAAGGGCGATCGAATCGCACAACTCATCACAGAGAAAATAGTCGAAAGCGACTGTTACCAAGTCCCTAAACTGGGGAAAACCGGTCGAGGTCAACAAGGATTTGGAAGCACGGGAACTTCCAAAGCACAAATCTGCGAGATCAGCGCTCGAGCTTTCGGAAAGTTTTACCGACGACCCGACACGACCACGGGTATCCTCAAGTACAGCAAACAAGAAGGACGAATAAGCCTAGAATCGGTTAACATCAGCACCGAGCTAGCCATCAAGAGCGGAAAATACCAGAAAGAAAGAAAGCTGGAGGAAATGGTGCCTCAAGAATATCACGGATACTTGGACGTATTCGAAGAGGAAGAAAAAACAAAGCTACCGCCTCACCGACCAGGAGTAGACCTGGACATTAAACTCCAGGAAGGGCAAGGACTGCCTGTGAAAAAGATTTACGCGCTCTCCCAGGACGAACTGGAAGAACTCTGGAACTACATCAAGCAAAATGAAGAACGAGGATGGATAAGAGAAACCTACTCCGACGGAGGATCTCCCATCATGTTCGTCAAAAAGAAGGACGGAAAACTCCGAATATGTGTCGACTATCGAGCGCTCGACTACGTCACCAAGAAAGACAGATATCCTCTACCCCTGATAGGGGAAGCCTTGGACAGGCTAAGGACCACTAAATACTATACAAAGCTGGACATCAAGGATGCCTATCACAACGTCAGAATCAAGGAAGGAGACGAATGGAAGACAACCTTCACCACGAAATACGGCACATACGAATATTTGGTTATGCCCTTTGGGCTAACCAATGCACCAGCGGCTTTCCAGAGATGGATCAACAGGACGTTGCAGTCATATATTGACATATGCTGCATAGTATATCTGGACGATGTCCTCATATATTCAGACAGTCTGGAACAACACCAAAAGGACGTGGCCGCGATTATCCGAGCCATCAGAAAGCAAGGGATCAAACTGAAACCGTCAAAATGCAAGTTTCACCAACGAGAAACAGAATACCTAGGATTCATCATCAACAACGAAGGAGTCAAAGTCGACCCTATCAAAACGGCAGCCATATGGGATTGGAAACCACCTACCAACAAGAAAGGAATCCAAGAATTCATGGGTTTCTGCAACTTCTACCGACGGTTTATAGAAGGGTTCAGCAGGACAGCCAAACCCCTATACGACAGAACCAAGAAAGACGTCAAATGGGAATGGGCGGACAAGGAACAAGCGGCGTTCGACGAATTACGACAGAAGTTATGCTCAACCCCAGTGTTGACATACTTTAAACCAGGAAGACCACTTCTAGTCGAAACCAATGCTTCAAAATATGGCTGCTCAGGCATATTATCTCAACATGACCAAGACGGGAAATGGAGACCGATAGCGTATCGGTCAAAAACGATGGCACCTGCAGAATGCAACTGCGATGTACACGATAAGGAACTATTAGCCATAGTTCAAGCACTCAAGGAATGGAGACGATACCTCAAAGGAAGCGGACAACATTTCAAAGTCCTAACCGACCACAAAAACCTAATAAGGTTTACAACAACAAAAGAGCTGACGGACCGACAAATCCGATGGAGCGAAGTCTTGAGTGGCTTCGACTTCAAAATTGAATTCCGACCAGGAAAAGAAGGAGGCAACCCGGATGCCTTAACAAGACGAAAGGCGGACATGCCTCAGGAGGGAGACGAAAGGCTCACACAGAAAGAAAGGATTCTCTTGCCAAGAGAGAAATACTTCGACACCAGCATCCAAGAAATGGAAACAATAAACTTCAAAACAGACGATGAAGGAGAAATCAGCAACGAATCAGCCAAGGATAACGAAATCCAAACAATAAGGGAAGCGCTGGACAAGGGAAACAAAGAAATGAAAGAGGTGGCCTTAGGATTGTGCCAGTGGAAAGATGGATACCATTGGCACCAAGGAAAGATTTGAATTCCTAACAACGAGGGAATACGGACCAACTGTATACTACGACACCACGACATTCCTCAGGCCGGCCATGGAGGAACGGCCAAAACTACCGAGCTTCTCCAATGAAAGTACTACTGGCCACGCATGACGGAAACAATCAAGCAATACGTCAAAAGCTGCGACATTTGCCAACGAACAAAAGTCGTACGACACGCACCATACGGGCTAATGAAACCTAACGAGGCCCCCGATCGACCATGGAAGTCAATATCAATGGATTTCATCACAGATTTGCCACTATCAGAAGGATCAGATGCAGTCCTAATCGTTATCGATAGGCTGACAAAAATGGTTCATTTCGTACCAAGCACGAAGGACATGAACGCGCGGCAGTTCCAAGAAACTTTCATGAGGGAAATATTCAGACTGCATGGGCTACGACGAGACATTATCACGGATCAAGGCTCGATATTCACATCGGACCTATGGAAAGAAACCACGAAGAAACTAGGGATCGAAAGAAGGCTGAGCACGGCCTTTCACCCACAAACGGACGGCCAAACGGAACGGACAAATTCTACTTTGGAACAATATCTCCGAGCCTACGTCAACTACCAACAGGACGATTGGAAAGAGCTCCTACCAATGGCCGAATTCGCCTACAATAATGGATATCAAGAAAGCACCAAGCACACACCATTCTTCGCAAATTACGGAACGAACCCCGAATATCAGGCCATCGGACACCTGATACAAGGAAAGACAACGTCACCAGAAGATATGAGTCAATTAGACGACACACTACAAGCAGAAATGACGGAACCCCAGATACGACACAAGGAATACTACGATGTGCAGCGAAAACCTGATCCCAACATAAAACAAGGAGATATGGTGTGGTTACTACCAAGAAATATCAGGACTACCAGACCATGCAAGAGGCTCGATTACAAGAAAATTGGACCATTCAAAATCTTGGCAAAGATAGGAACCAGCGCTTATAAGCTGGACCTCCCGACCTCGATGAGAATACATGTCACAAATCGTGACTAAGCAAGGCAGAGTTTACATGACTCATACTTATGAGTCATAAGGTATGTTGGATTTCACACTATGACGTCACTTGACTCATAGTTCTCACATGACTACGCACTCGGGAGTCATTGTTATATTTTAATTGGTTGATTGTTTCATGACTCACGATAGTGACGTCATATGATGTAATGACTTTCGCACATGACTCATATTATGAGTCATGGGTTTCGCGCGTGTGACTCGTTTGAGCACATGACTGGGTTTATGAGTTTTGATTGGTTAACGGAATGTTGGACGATGACTAGTATGAGTCATTTATGGATTTCGCGCTATGACTCACTATGAGTCATAGAGGTTTATGTAGTGCGAGGTGATGAGTCACCAGGGTTAGGGTTGGGAGAAGATGCCTATATAAGGCGCTTAGTTCCGACCAAGGGGTAGGATCTTCACGCAACCATCTAAGTACTTTTCTATACTCAAGATATTGCAATACGATTACGCTTTACTCTCTTTACATACACTCCTCCTCTACGAGAACCTACGCTCTAAGAACCTGGAGACTATTGTGATAATCTCGACAGGTTGCCCGAACATAGGACTATTGTGATAGTTCTATCAAGCACGACAATCCACCCACCTTTCTATCTGAAGAAATAGTACCTCTAGTAAACGACTCAAGACAAGCAAGCCAGTTCCGCACTATCTGAGAGATAGTATTTCCCTACGCCTTATTACAAAGAAGAAGACTTGCTCACTATAGGAAACCACTATCGTTGCCTGTTGCATAACTACCTAACAATAGGATTGTTACAATACCCCAAACTGATAGTAATCAGGATGTGATCTCATCCTCTGAAGGGCAAGCATGTGTTCTATTCTTCCAAGAATGGTCCTAGGGTGGAAGAGGTGAAGCCACGCTGCAATACTCAGGGCCTAGAGAGGTAACTAAAGGGGATCTGGGTAAAAACCCCCGCAGTGTTAAGTAGAGTAAAACATAGTTGTAAGACACTTGAGAAGTACATAAAGAAATCCTAAATTTTGGTGGAATTCGGGATCCTGAGTGGGCCTGCCAAGGGGCGATGGAAGTTACCGTGCCCTATGATTAGCATAGGTAAGAGAGTAACAAAGAGCATGAGGGTTTGAGACACAGTTCTTACCATGACCCTAGCTCCCAAGATGCTATAGTAGTTAATAATATGAAATGTCTTAGCACGGGTGCCCAAAAGGCAAGCAGTAGATTCCTCACGCATATTCAGGTCTGCAGGTGAATATGGGAGTGACCATGGCCATATCTGTTAAAGATGCAAACACTTAAAAGAATACTTTGGTGTAATAGAGGGTGGATATTGGGGCAAATGAAGTAGAACCCAAAAATGGGAGTAGGCAGTTTCTCCATAGTGGTGAACCTTGGAGGAAAAAGGGCGACAGGATATTCATGGCAGTAGCAAATGAATTAAATATGGAATGAAATGGCTCCCAACTCAAAAAGCAGTTGTTGGGTACAATTGAAAGAATGTGTCCAGGGCCTAGTCCTGAGTGTAATCTATTTTGGTTGTGCGACATCTTACCAGGGTGAGCCAGAAGGAGCATAGGTAGTAGGAGAGGAGCTGACCATCTCATTGGGTGGGAGAAGAGTCGTCCTCTCCTAGAGCCTTCAGGTGCCGGTTCATATTTGCTCTTCCTGCCAACCGCTCACCCTTGATACTCACTTCCTTAAGTCCTCTGACCTTATAACTCCCACGAGGCCTCATGTCCACTCTGATGATTTAATAATGATATGAATCTTATGCGCCAATTGCATCCCATGTGTGAAATACATGATTAGCTCTTAAGTCATGTGTGAAAGTTGTTACATCTGCTAACTCGCCATTGCCAGTTATGTCAAAATATTTAACCCAATAGATTAACATATTACTCAAAATTGTGACTCATGCAAAACCTCATCTTTGCTTAGTCATGACTTGTGACAATGCTAGGGCTTTACAAAAAATAAACACTAGTTAATACTATATATGATTACAGAAGACATCTCAAATTATCCTCTTCTCCATCTCTGACTCAACAATTTCATGAATTTAAGTAGGGTAGAATTCCTTACTGCCTTTATCTTGTAACTCATAGCCAATTGCTAAAACCAGCTTCAAGGAATGTAGACTTGTCAGACATGAGGATTCTGTGTGAATTATGACATCAATCAGCAAAAATCTATCTTGCCTTAGAAGTATATCTAATCAATCAGGATGCTTACATGCTGCATCATATCTTGGGCAGCATCTGCAGTGTCTGGAGTGTGTAGACCATCTGCAGGTGGGTTGCCGTACTCAAGTGCGTTCCAAGGCCGGTTGCCATACTAGCATACCCCCCATGCTTCCTGACGCACTTGGCCACACAATAGCACTTCCATATTTACCACCTATTCACTTTACTTCCATCATTCACCCTTGCCTGTCCCTGCCTTCTCTCAGGCTTAGAAAGGGGCTAGTCTTGGCAACAATAATAAGGTCAGTGTGGGCACTAAATCAGAAAGCCACTGTAGTTGTCATCTTAGGTTCACGTTAACTGGCAATAACGAAGACACTGGTGAATTCTATTGTCAGAACTTGATCTTTCTGAGAGTGAAAATGCCAGCTCACTCAGGAGAGAAAGCGAGTAATATCTATGCCAGTGCCTCGTTCATACCTCCTGCTGTGTTCTCTGCACATAGATTGAGGTGCACTTCAGGTTAATATGCACTTAGGTTAATACACGCTTGGGTTAATACGCACTTAGGTTAATACGCAGTTAGGTTAATATGCACTTCGGCTAATTTGTGAAAACAACTCTGCACTGCTTTACCCTTACCATCACTTTCCTCACAACTGCTCCTACCCGACCAGTCTACCACTATCACACAACCTATTTGGAATCTCAGACCTCCATTATGCCGAGCTCAATACCAGCTGCACACCTGTATAGGATTCATCCTTACATGGCTATTATTCAGAGTGTTAGAGGGGTCAACATCACAGGATTCGAAAGCAGATTACTCCACAACCCCTCAACGGATTCTTATTCTGTTTGAAGAGGTTTATTGTGCTCAACGCAAGCTATGCGCTAGGATCATGTAGGTCTCTGTCATATAAAACCTCAGGAAGTCACTGGCTACTATGGAAGAGATCCTAGGTATCAAGCTGGTAAAATATTACTCAATTGCAGATTGCTCCACTACCGGTAGACAATTTGTAATTGTTTTTATGGGAGGTTGTTGGGCATGATGCTAGCTATATGTTAGTTTAATGTATGGTATGTTGCTGTCGCATTAAAGCTCAGGATATCGCTGTGCACTGTGGAGGTGATAAGCTGGAGATAGCTTACTGAATCGCAGATTACTCCATACCGGCGAGACAGACCTCTATCCTCTTTGCTGGTGGTTGTTGGGCCCAATGCGAGGTACACGCCAGTACAAGGTATGCCTCTGTCAAATTAATACTCATGTTGTCACTCTTCTCTCTGCATGGGGTAGCCAGAGCCTGCGGGCACCAGGTACCAAGGAAGGAAAGCATGTATTTAAAGGTGTAGTAGAATTAGTACTATAATAAAAGACTATTTATAAGGATACTATATTGTGACCTAGGTCAGGAGCGGGTAAAGAGGTGACCCTTAGGGTTGTCAGAACAGATCTGAAATAGGGGGTAGGGAATCAGAACGTGTCCAGAAGATAACGTATTGTGGTGTTGCATCGGGAGCATTCTGAAGATCTGGTGCTACCTGTTGTTGAATCCAGAGGCTATCTGCTAATAAGCTTTTGTTCAGCATACCGGTTAAAATTTGGAGCATCCTGAGTATCTGATGCTCAGGACCCTTGGGACGCATCCACCCTCTTTCCTGATGTCTCCAGTCAAGCCAGTTATGAAACCGTTCCATCTAAATAGACTAATAGGTTGGCCAAAGAGAGATTTTTACCATGGAACACGATAATTATAGTCTATTGGCTCTCTTACACCTTTACCACTACAGGGACAGCAAGCATATGATATTTCTCGGTCCACCTCATCTCACCTAAGTTGTCAGGTTCTGGAATCACATGTTACTACAGCCTCCAAAGGCAGAATTCCAGTTTTATCAAAACTTGTATCACAGCCAGCCGACTCCATTTCAAAGACGTGCCATTTTGTTGGACCTGTTTATATATCTATAGAGACAAAAAAACAGAAGTGATTAGTCTGGCATCCTATATTATTATTGGTGGAGATCGGTTTGGCATGTGGATTGCGTATCGGTATATGGCGACTGGTTGCGTTAATGCCTTTCATGAGGTGGCTAATAGATCTCCGTCCTTTATTTAAGAACCTTCTGTACAATAGCAAACGTCAAGGAAGAACGCTCCCCTCAACAGCTTACCCCAGAAGCCTCCCACAAGACGGTATATTTAGGTGGACACACCTGCCACCGTCTAGCTTTCCTTGACAGTCAGTGGTGGAGGTTTGCTAACAATCGTGTACTCGGATGTGTTGACGGGTCGATTCAATAATCTTTTATTACTATGTAAAAGGACCGTGCCAATCCAGACTTTGATCCGGGTGGAGACCTGGTGGTGTCTATTCTCTATGCAGGTTGCTAGCTACGGTTCAACATATGTAGTGAAAACGTACATGTGATCGCCCTATGCTCCGCATATGCCCTATACATCCTTTCATATACCTTATACATCCGTTCATGCCCTAGAACGTTTCTGATGTCCACCCTCTGGTGTTCCTTTATACATGTGAGCGTTCCCCGTCTCTCCGCTATCTCTGCTTCCATACAGTTCTCCACTACCGGGTTTATTATTCCACCAGCCGGCTCCGGCTCCCCTTTCTAGAAGGCCCTATAGGTAAACGGGCCCTAAGTGACTATTCAAAATTTTATTCCAGATGAGTCGAGCCTGTTTGCATCATCCAAACTAGAAATCCGCTATTACAAAGGTAACATGGATTTTAAGGTTTGACCGAAAAGTTTCTGCTAGCACCATCCGGATTTCTAAATATGATATGTTGGCATTCGAGTTAAACTCTCAGGGAAAAAAGAGGAAATAAGAAAGAAGATTCACTAGGCTTGGGGTTTCTCCAGATAAGATCGTGTGATACCTGCATTCGGTGTGGTTCATAGAAATTCTAATGACTTGAAAGGAGGTGCTTTTTTCCTTTCCCTTATTCATATGTACAGTACCTAGACTGAGAGTACTGGAACAGCCGGTGTAGGTGGAAGGGGAATGCAGGGTTCGTTCCGGAACCTAAATACTTCTAATTGTTGCTAAAAGTCAAGTTCTGAGTTTTGTCTCATTTTTTTAACTGCTCATCGCGGGAAAATCTTGCCAGTATTTTTTGGGCTATGGCTCCACAGCCACCCCTGTAATTCAGTGGATATCATTGAACATTAGGCAAGTAGGGCTTCTATAGAACTCGTGGGTTTTAGTGATGGCCTACACGCTACCTCCCGCGCAGCAGACTCTTCCTCAGTCAATTAACCAATTTACACAATATTTCGCTTCAAGCATAAACAAGAAATCTCTCTAGCATGGGTTAGCACTGCCCTTCTAGATACCTAATGTGTTCATTCAGTTTCAGCTGTCTGGCTGCTGAGGGCCGGTTCGAGTAGTTTGTAAGCAGATGTGCGGCTCCTAGGCGACATATTGATTGTGATCGGTTGTGTGAGAAGGAAATAGGGCAAGGTTTCATTTTATGTCACTCTAGTATTCAATATGAGAAGAAAGAAAGGTTTCTGTCATAGGTATTGTGTGGAGGTTCGTAGCCCCAGCTTGATGATGAGCAAAATATCCTATGTCCCAGTGAAATAGATGGAAGGGGAGTATCCCGAATTTCCTCCCTAGAGATAACAATAACTTGCCCTCACATCCTGATATATAGTTCCATCAATCTCGAACTGAAAGACCAGAGCAGCGGAGTCAATGCTCATCAAAAGGTTGTAGTCAAGCCTAAAATAGGGCTGGTCGTCGAGTCCAATTTTCCGTTCGTACTTCTCCTTTGGGATGACGCTACGGTCTACCTTGAGAGTACAAACAGGATATATGTCTGCAAGGGGTATGAGCATGGCTAGAAGCTTTCAAATGTGGTCGGGATAACTTGCCACATGATGTGCGAGTGGTGGAAGGGTTTGAGGAATCACTTGCTAAAAGTGGCACCTGGATTGTATCGTTGGTCCCATCCAGTGATCTAAACTTTCTACAATATGGCGTTCTTATAGGATCATCCATCTGAGCATCCTCGCCCTAAACTCGGTTATCATACAACAACCAACAAAGCTTTGGGCTTCTATTTTTACCCTTCTAACAGACCATCTCATTCGGTTTGTACACATACGGACTCCATCATAGTGGTCGATATAAGAATCTTTCTCAGGGTGAAGCCCCTCAATGAACCGCGTGTTATACGAGTTGCCATAGTTTCTGGCGACCTTGCGAATACGGACCATTTCTCCCTCAAGTCCTCGCATCACCGCCCCTCGAACCACCGCCGTCCAACTACCTCCTATGAGCTTTGAAGAGTTGAGGGAAGGGAATGACCTCAGGTCAACTCACGCATTAGGTGGCTGCAGAATTGTGATTCTCCTGCCATCCTTTGTCTTGATTTCAGCATGAAGCTGGCTGCGCAGATATTCTGATTCACCAAATCCACCAACAAGAACCAAGGCTTTGACTTGGCGCATCTGGCGAGAGGAATTGCTCAGGGAAAGTGTGCCAAGAGGGGGAAACTCTTCTTCTGGTAGTGAGGGAATTTTCTGTAAATGCTGTATTAGCTCACACTAGTCCATAGCAAGCTTCCAGCCTCATCTCTGACCTCTAATTTCTCAACCTCTTTGACTTGTTGTTGTACCAAGTGAACGATCTTCTGGACTACAGGATCGAATATCTCCTTCATCTCCTCCCTATCTATAACAAACATCCCATCCTCAATACCTGCAGTACTGTCATCTGCTACACCGGGTATGGGACATGTGAATAGCTCCTCCTCTTCAGAATCCGTAAAGTTTCGTTTCAAGGAATCATTGAACTCTTTCATCATGTACGCTCTCCCTTCAAGGCTCATCCTATCAAATCTATATTTCTTTGTCAACGATATAAACTAAGGGAAGAAGATCCTGGTACTGACCTATCGCCGATTCGACCTCTGACCAATTTTTCAAAACGTTCATTCAGGACTGTTGATCCACACATCGCGCCAGTACCCTCAACACATTCTTTCACCTCTAACTTGGGCGATTTTCTTATGACGGTATAAGATATGAGGTCCTACATTCCGTGAGTTGCCTCCAGGCGATAATTCTGGGGTCATGGCGATAAAAAATAATGCTAGGTACTCACCACGGTCCCACCCCCACAGTCAGCGACAACAAAAGTATCACCGACCTGACAAAGTTTGGCGTTAGTTGAGAGAAAGTCAGTCGTATCTGGACATGAGAGTTACCAGGAGGTTATTCGGCTCGATTTCTTTCAAGCAACTGACGGCAGCCGCTTCCGGCTCTGAAATTAGGCGAATGGATTTCATCCTTCCAAACCTTGCCCTTTCCGCCGCTTGAATGGTTAGGTTCTTCGCTGCGTCGCTCCACACCTATAGGATAGTAAGCTTGGTGGAAACAAGTTATAAATAACAATAGATAGGTTACCGCAGGAACTGTGAGAATGAAGTCAAGGGGTGAGACTTCGACCACTTCTTTTCCAAGGGTTTTCTCTAGATGATCGATGGTCTGTTTGTATAGCTCGAATAAGTAATCGGCCACAACATCGACTGGCTTCTTCCCGCGGGGTATCAACTGCTTTGTCTTTGATAAGGGCGAATTGTTGATAGTGGCAAGAGAATATTTGGTAGGGTCAAGGAGAAGCTTAAACCAAGCGAGCCTTGGCTCTCTCTGTGGGATTCCAAATCCCCATTTGACACCTGATGGCGTGTAGGCTATCTCGCTAGGCACTTTTGCTGAAGTCCTATTTCTCTATAAACATATAAGGGTTCAGAGCCCAATGGAGGATTATGAATTCAAACTCACCTTGGCGACCCATCTATCTATGATATTGATCTCCTCAGGGGTAGAGGTGTGAGTCTAGTGTATAAATTCCAAACATTAGAGAAGCACAGTACATGCACGCAAAAGGACTAGCCGAGGTTACCCAAGCGATACCAGAATATGTTGTTCCAAAGTCTATCCCAACCTTAATCGAGTGTAAATTTGATACCTGGCTCATTCTAGATGGTTTCCTCCAAGTTTCCTGGGGAGTCTAGAGAGTTAAAGTTGAGCTTTCGGTGTCTTCCTTGCGCACACTATTTTGGCGAAGAAGGGTGCGATTGTGAGGATTACCAGTCTCTGGGTGAGGGTCCGTTGGGCGGATCAGGTGGTGAATCCAAAGACCATGGTTTGCTCTAGCCAACCTCGGGTGGGTTCTTGGCATATGGAGGCTGAGTGAGCATGACTACTGCAAGAAGGTTTTATGGTATCACATATCTTATCGGAGCTCCGTATTGTGTGATACCGGTAGGATAGGTGAGTGCCCGGTGTGCTCTTCTGGATGGCCAACAGGGAGGTGGCCGGCGACGGTACTCGTAATTCTTAGACACCGCGATCACAACTGCTATTGCATACATACTCCGTGCGAAAAGTAGGCTAGAGCCTCAAAGTTTTGGTGTAGGCAATAGCAGTTGTGCTTACAAACTTCAGAGAATTACGAGTAGAGGGTTCCCTGTATCATTACCACTGCAACGCTGAATCTACTCGTAGGCAGCAAACACCAACCTGGGATGGCCCACACTTTGCACAGCACTTGGGGAGCTTCTTAAAATCGAGGATTCCTCCATTCATCGGATAATACCGGTGGGGCGCCTCCATTGGTTGTGATATTTGTGATACCAAGGTACATGATGCATTATCGTATGTACGCGAGGCTCTGAAAAGAGGGGCTGTCCCAGCTCACCCATCAACGAGAATTCAAACACCTAATAGAGATAACTCTTCTAACACTGAAATTATGGGACACCACTCCTCTAAGACCCACCCCGAAGTTCCTGAACGCCCCACGATGGTAATATAAATCGGATCAAATGAATTGTGAATTCTAATTCTGACTGACGTATCAGATACCGGGATCGCAAGCCGGGGAGGAACTACCAGCCAGGGACGAGGAATTACCAGCTAGGGAGGGGGGATTACCAGCAAGGAGTGAAGGATCACCAGCCAGGGACGAGGACAAAGAGCCTAAGTCTCTCTCCGAAGTTGAGGCCCTCAAGGATACCATACGAGCGAGGGACAGAGAAGTGGAAAAAAAGAAGGAAGATATTCGAGAACTTAAGCGACGCCTAAATGACTCGATCATTCGGAATTCGGATTTAAAAACCAAACTCCAGCGCTCAGAAAACCAAAATTCCATCCTCGATAGGAACTGCCAGGAGATACATTGTCGGCTTGAGAACACAAAGGCCACCATGATAGAGCACAGTGCAAAGCTTGAGGAGACTTCTAAAAAAAACCACGATCTCTATGCCGAGTACAAGCGCCAAGAGCAAGAAATAGAATTCTTGAAAAGTACCAACATTAGGATCGACACAGAGTTGAAAACACGAGTTACCCAACTCAATAAGTTTACAGGGGAGATTGCACGCCAAACCCAGCGAGTCAATACCTCAGCAATCCGAGACGATGAGTATTTTAGGAGAGAGTTCGCAGGTCTCGCAAAGGAAATGCGGGATTGGTCCTTTCAGCACTTCCCTTCCCACCCAGGCACTCAAGATCTGACTAGCGGTCTCTGGGGTGAAATTCGCGAGATCGCAGGCGGGACCTATCTACAAGAGATTTCCAAAAATCGCAGCGCGGACCGCCGACTGGTTTGTGGACTACTCGCTAATCGACTGAAGAAAGAATTCTTCGAACCTTTTCTGTTGGGCTTATTGTCGAAGGAGTTCGCAGAGTTTGAACATGTGATCGAAAAGACTGGTAAGAAAATTGGCCCACCTCCTGGAGGCTACAAGGCTAACTTAACAAAGGTATCCAAAAGAGCAAGTGGTTATCGCAAACGTTAAGTTTATTTGTCAAGAGCGAGCAATTTGAACACAATTTGCACGGAAAAGTCCACGATTTATGCCGAGATCTCGGTGAGGGGCTAGAGAGACTGGCGGCCGAAGGGTTAGACAAGGTCAAAGCTTCCAAGCTCAACAAGAAACTCTCTACCATAGTCGAGCGAGCTGCCTATCTAGCAGCAGATGTTTCACAGCAACCATACTGGTTCTATTTTTTGTGTATTCCTCTAGGAGATCAATTCAATCCGGAGTGCATGGAAAATGTTGGGGGAGGAGTATCGCTCGGAGGAGATGATCCAGGCATCAGTGAGGAGGATCGCAGAGTCTCCTTATTGGTTTTTCCCTGTGTCTTCCGCCAAGAGAGGGATGAAGATGGAAACACAATTCCCATTGTAATTAATAAAGCTTGGGTAACTACCGAGGCTGGGGATAGCTGCGCGACTATGGAGCAATAGAAGGGCGGTATAACGGAAGAAGCGGTAGGAGGTAGTGCAGGATTCTGGGAGGAATTGTCTGGCGGGTGGAATGAAGACGAAGAGGGATTGGAGTGAGAATTCCCCATAAAAAGTTGTGTCTGTGAAATCGATCTCACTAGCAAGGCGACATGATGGGACTTTGCCCGCAAAAGAAATGGGAAGGCTTTTCAGTAAATTGATTGTATCACGGTGTCGATGTATTCTGTTTTACTGCTCAGCTATTTCAGAGTAAACCCAATAGTATCCGAGGGCGATATTTTAGACATAGTCCAGTTGTAATCGAAGTCGGAGTGACGCACGGTCACAGGTCAAAAGCCGAATGTTACACCCCCCAGTATGACACCCCATGTTCTGGATTGCCAATGTACTCCTGTCTCCGCGCCAAGATTGGCCACCTCCTTTGGAATACTTTCCTTTCAACCCGTAAAAGGCATAGTGTTCTAGCTGTTTGAATGTCAGTAGAGTCCGAGTAGCTGGTGTGAGGGCATAATATGAGAATGATCTGACAATTCATCCCAATATTGGATCATTCATAATATCCTGTGTGCTTGTTGTTGGAAGTAGTGAGGAAACAAGATAGCGTGGACAAGAGACCCTATGTACAGAGTGGGAGCTCATGCCTCAAGAACTTATCCATCGCTTTGTATGAACGTTCATGCAAATTTATTACAAGCCCGCGGATGTCGAGGAGATCGGGTTTAATGGTTAATGGTCAGCTCTGTGATCAGAAGAATTTAATCCCCTTCATTGACTATAGATATTCGTTCAGGGGGTTTCCACTACAGTACTTCTTGAGAAAAGTGGCGTCAAGACTATCCTCTGTACCCGGGTGTCAGGGTTAGTCCACGAACACCAGGATTTATTCTGAGTATGAGCTAAGGTGGAGGACTTCACATAGGAGTCTGGAAGCAATTTAGAAGCGGTCTTGGCAAAAATTTGCGCTGAAATCTGGAACCCCTTGTTAGATTTCCAATGCGGAAAGAGTCTGAAACTAGAGAGAGGGGGTGGTTCAGATTTAGGACCGTAAAAAATTTGGAAATTGTGAGACGATTGGATAAGAAATCGTTGAGACTATCCCCTGATGCGTGACAACGGTAATTCGGGTTCGATACAGAACCCAATTCTATTACCTGATGTTTATGAAATAATTGTTGGTCAGCCACGATATCATACCCCTATTTTAGACAAATAGGATGATATAATGGACACATTAGAGTAATACCCATACTTTAAAGATGTATTATTTGATATGATGGTAGCATGAAGGGTTGATTGTTGAAAGAGCTCGGAATGGACATTTTGGCTAAGAGACCGACCTTTTCGAACACGATGCCTGACAGAGCCTTGCGACCACAAAACCCCAACCTATCCTATACTCTTTTACCTCCTGAAGATGATTCACCAGTCGAGAAAAGAAGCCAGGATCAAAGGGGAAGACAACTATCAACTTCATACCGGATTTCGAAAAAGAAGTCAAGACCTCAAAAGTCTACCCAACCGGAGCTCCCCTCTCAATCAGACCCCGACCCATTTCCTAATCCCCCATGGTTTGAGCCTATTATTCACCAGCAACCCCTTCACAAGGCTTAAAACAAGCTGCCTGCTGCTCTGCGTAATCTGGATATTAGGAAACCGCTTTCAATGGTCCAATTATTCTTTACTGAAGAGGTATTGCAAACGATTTGCACCAATACAAACCTCTATGCAGCAGATAAGGAAGCAAAAAAGAGAGGCATGGGGAGTAAGAGACGGAGGTGGATTGAGGTATCAGTAGAGGAGATAAAATGTTGGCTTGGAATTGTCATATATATGGGAGTAGTGAGCCTACCAGCTGTGCGAGACTTTTGGCGACATGATAGCTTGTTTCTGGCTCACGATTTTACCTCTCATATGACCTTAATGCGCTTTGAAGATATCAAGGGGTCACTTCACATCTCTCCTCAGCATGAAACTAGTGTTGATGATGATGGAAGACAGTTGTGGCATGCAAAAGTAGAAGTTTTGCTCCAGCAAGTCTGATTTGCTTCACAGAGGTAGCTGGTGCCTTCCTCAAATATATCGATTGATGAGGCCATTATCCGATGTACCAGACCCTCTCAGGATACCTATGAGACCCCATTCCAGCCCATTCCTGAAGGTTTGAAGTTCGACTGTGCTGCAGCCCATGGCTTTGTTTTTGATTTTCATCCTCCCTCTCAAAGGCAGGTAGTGTTCGTTACGGGGCGGGGCGGGGCGGTTTTTCACTCGCCAGACCCCACCGTTACATGGGGCCGGGGAGGGTATTTTCGGGTAATCCCCGGCCCGCCCCCGTCCGGGGCCCAGCCGCACTCATTTCCTGCACGGGCCCCGTTTGTTACCACCTATTTTTAACCGGGACCCGTCTGGGGTATGGGTGGGGCGGGGGCTTGAGCGGGGACAGGGGCAGGGAATGCCGAAAAAGACACCCCGCCCCAGGCCATTGAGTGGGGCGGGGGGGGGGAAAAGGGCCTGAGGCACGCGTTTTCCGGGGCCCCGTCCGCCCCGTAACGAACTCTAAAGGCATGGCCCTGATCCGATTTCACCAGACATTTCTGCCAAAGGGTTGAGTGATACAAGCTCTATTGTCCTAGAAATGACATCACGACTACCTAAACACATTGCCTTCAATCTCTATATCGATAACTATTACACCTCACTACCCCTCCTGTCAGTACTACTCAAGAATGGCATTGGTGGGTGTGGAACTTGAACTGCCCGGACGTCCTCAAAGAATTTCCCTCCTGATTTAATTCTTCCAAAGAATAATTCTTCATAATTGTTGGAGTACCACGAGTGAGCTGGGACTGTGGTAGATGGTGTGGCAGTTATGCTATAGATGGACAATGCTCCTGTTTCTATGATGACTACAATTCATCAGTTAAAGAGCAGAATATCTAAGGTATTAAAAGAGCGGAAAAGACCTGGGCTGAAAAGCAGTAATGCCGCCGGGGTCAAAAGGGCTAAAGTCTTTAGTGAAGGAGAATGGAAGGTTCTTTTAAATATACCAAAATGTATTAATGATTACAATAATCATATGGGAGGGGTTGATATAGCAGACCAATATCGGTCCTATTATGATACTCAGCTAATATCACTGTGTACTTGGTTTCCTATATTTTTTTGGCTTTTGGATACTGCTTTAATTAATTCTTTTATCATGTATTCAAACCTTGGTATTTCACTTGAGCATAAGGAGTTTAGGATACAAGTTGCATAGAGTCTTATCTTGAGTTTTGTTGAAGTGGAGAAGTACAGAGAAATCACAATACTAGCACACCAAAACCACAGCCTGATATCCCATCCAATGATACCCCACAGCACTATATTACACAAAGAAGTGGCTTTCCACCTCCTGTGCCAGATGGACAACATTTTCCTATACAGTTACCCCAAAAAAGGCGTTGTGTTTTTTGTCGCTGGCAGCATGCACAAGAGGGGTCCCCCGGAGTCTGCAAGCCAACTCAAGCACCCCAACCAATTTGGGAATGTGCTACCTGTCATCATGCACTTTGTCTAAATGACAAGAGAAACTGCTTTTATATGTATCATAATTATGAGGGGTAATGCTGGTCTGATGGGATGGGTATTTCAATTTTGCTCTTATTACTGGTGTTGAAAATTGGGTTCGATTTCGAACCCCAACCCATACGCACGAGGGGATATTGAATGTGACAAAGTAGCGTGTGAATAATATCAGTGTCCGGTACAAATAAACAACTGGAAAAGTACATAACCAAGCTGTTGAGCAGATGGAGCAATGAGAGCAAGAAAATATTCAAGACATTAATCGGGCCTCACGAAGTCCTTTCTTCAGAACAGAATTCTCTTGTTACTTATTATTATCCATCAAAGTCTAACTGGGTGACAAAAGAGACGAAACAATTTCTACCTAACACGGAGCAATCTGAATTCACCTTCCCGGTCAGCAACAGCTAAGGAGTACTTGTATTCTCATCGCGTATTCGGAATCCGGGTGCTACAAAAGTGCTGCCCAGTATGTCAGTATTATGAGAAATATCAAATGTATAATGGGGTTAATATAAAGGGGGGAAAGCAGCCGATGGTAACATCTTTCTCGTCCGCTCCACCTCCAGCGATTGAAATCTCAACACCATGGGGGATCATCGTGAGAGTGTCCTTTGCCTCTGATCTACCCCGCCCGTTGCGTCTGCTCGGGGGTTTATCACGCCTTCATCTCTTTCCTCTCTCTGGGGCCTTTGGCCTCCCCTCCCGGGGGTTATGGATTCCTTTCTGGTTCCGTTCGTCTTCGCTTGCGTTGATGATTCTACCCTTTACCCCGCACTCCGCGACGCGTTTCGCTTAGCGGTTTGCACGGTCGGCAACCCTCCTTTCCTCGTCAACACGCGTTCGCTAGTCTCGGGCTATCGGTGAAGTAGTTGCCCTGGTGGCCCTGCTCTCTGGTATTGCACTCTCTCTTGAGTCGCTCGGTCGGTACGGTCGGTGTTCGAAAAATCGTGACCCTGTTTTGGTCCTCCGCGTTCGCACTTCTTGGTCGTTGGCAAGCCTTCCCACTCCAGCTTCCCGCGCGTTAGATCCACTTGCACTGTACTGCTACGTCCCTCCTTAGCTGGCACCTTCCTGCCTCCTCGGCTGGCACCCTACTGCCCCTCACGATAGCTGGCACCTCCACTGCTGAGTGGCTCTCCTCGCCGGGTAACTCCCCTCGTCCTCCTCCCGCTCCTGCGATTTACTCTACGGTCGCAAACCTCGTGAGTAGGTTACGCTGTGGTCATGGTATAGCACTGCCTCCTTGGCCCATATCAAAAGCCGAAATGCGTCGCCAATTTTCCGGGCACTCCACCCGTGACCAGGCCTTGCCCCTAAGCCGATAGGTTCGGGGTATTCCCTTAGGCATCCGGCTAAAGTAGTTTTATCTTCCCTCTCTGTCGGCACTTGGTGCCGTAGGATTCTTTTCTTTTGTTTTGGGGGGCCGCCGAAGGGTTTGTGTCTTTCCCTGGTTTCTTTTCTATACTCGTCTTTCCTTACGTGTCTGGAGGAAGGTATTGCTCCGTCTTGCTTTCGTCTTAGGTGCTACGAGGGGGGGGGATGGGCTCTGGGTTAGAGGGGTTGGACTTTTCCCATGAGGGGGTGAAGGTGGTCGTTGGATTGTTTGCAGGTTTTGTTTCGGTCATAGCTAGCGCTCCATATCGTTTCTTGTACCTTAATCAACGAATACATGATTATAAAAATAAAATAAAAAAGCAGCCGATGGTAACAGGTTAGTCAATCGGACTAGGGGATAGAACACTCCGGTTTTATGTTTTTAGTGATGATAATTGTGGTGCGGGTGACCACAATTCTGACAATAATAGGAGAGGAGTGACTTGTGATTTCTAAAAGGTTACTTTGGGCATAATTTAAAGCTCGGGTGAAGGAGTCTCAAAGACCTGCACAGTTTTTATTACAACTATTGTGAACCGATCCCCGGGTAAAAGCTGTGAGGAAAAACTCTAGGAGTACATGGTAGGGGCCCTCTCAAATGGAGGGAACTGAGCGGAAGCTGGATCTAATCTCATTATGGTTGTCGATGATTGGACATGCCACTACCAGATGATTAGCTTGAACTCCATTCTCCATGTCGTCAAGGGATAAACCAGATAACCAAAGGAACGAAGCAGGCCATTCTTGTCCCATGACGGTGCCTTGGACAGTACATGGGACGATTAGTTTTCCGCGTGTTCGGACTCGGGATGAGAGTCTTCAGGAACTACCGGCGGAGGTGCACGAAGGGCAGCAGCGTTGGCTCTGAGGTAACTTTGCCTGTTCGTGCACTGTCGAGCCATGTGGTTTGCTCCTCCACAGTAGAACCATTGGCTGTGTCGCATGTGATCTTCATGTTGCACTTGTGATAAGCTGCGTCGTCCAGCTGAAAGGTCCATGTGACCCACTTGAGTACCTGTGGCGGTGGTGGCAGTCGCAGGGGGGGTAGCAGGTTTTGGTTCAATGGCCATGGTCATGGTAGGTAACCTCGCAGTCGACGATAACTCCTTTCATTCTGCCGTGCGGGCACGAATCCTCTTATCTACACGTTTGAGCAATCAGATAGATTGGTCCAGTTCGTCGGGGGTGTCCAGGGTTACCAGAGCATGCTTGAGTTTCTCCCTCAATCCTTTATACAATGAGGTTCGCTTAGCAGCATCGTTCCAAGATACTTCAGCGGGATATCTCTTGAAATCTGCTAAGTAGTCAAAGAAATTACGATTCTTCTGACATAAGCCTGGTATGTATCGTTCGGCAGTTCTGACATGGTCAGGGTTACGGCAGGCGTTCTCAAGTCAGGTTATTAGAGCTTCCACACTAGCGATATTAATGTTTCCCTCATCATTAAGGGGAAGGATGTGTTTGTAGGCTTTCCCCTTCAAGAACCCTATATCATAAGCCAACCGATGTTGAACATCCATGAACTTGTAGGCATCTCCAAGGAACTTGGTAAGTAATTGTGCGATAAAAGGGCAAAGTTGGTCTTGGGATACATTGAATTCTTGGGGTTTGGGGTTCGACTCTCACTTTGGGGGTCCTTCCCCTGCTGGCGGAGCAGGTCCCCTTGAGTTCACAAGTGCAGCGGTTGCATTTGCGAGGGCAGTATTCGTGTTAGTCAAGGCGGTATTGAGAGTGACTAGGGTGGCTCAGTCACGCTATAGCTCCGTTTCAATGGCTCTGTACCTTGCCATAAAGCATTGTCCCTCAGTAAGTAAAGCCTCCCATTTCTCGGTAAGTGCATCCCGTTCCTCGGCAAGCACTTCCCTTTCTTTGGTCAAGTTTTGAACCCGTTGCTGTAATTGTTGGAAGGGGGAGTGAATTTGTTCGAGGGGTGTAGGGGTGCCTTGTCTGGAAATGGGAGGGAGTGGGGTGAGCCCGTTGAGTTCAATAGCGAGATTGCATGGGGTGCGGAGTGGTTGTCTAACTCGGTCTTCAGATAGGTGATTACACTGTTCATTGGTAACTGCCGACAATTAGGTCAAGGCAGTTAACTTGGTGGGCGGTAGTTCGATAGGTCCAGACATGATGTTGTGTGGGTTGGATCCTTGTTAGAAGCTACCTTGTGTCATAGGGGCTTGGCACTGAACATTAGTCCAAGGCACACAATAACAGGAAGGTCCTAAACGATGACAGTTGTTTAGCGTAAGTGTTCGGAGATGACAATCTCAGGTCAAGACTCATCGCGTAATGGCACATCAGGGTCAGGTTTTGTGGGTCCTTGGCGGGAACTTGGATATCAGAATATAAGGGGTTATATTCTGAAGTATAGGAGTTGTGAAAGAAATACCAGGAAGCGTACAGAACCAAAAAGATAGGCGGCTTTTTTATATTTTATATTTTTTTTATATCTTATATTCATTGTTAAGGTACAAGAAATTGCATGGAGCGCTAGCTATTGCGAAAACAAAACCCAAAATCCAAAACGTACGAACAAAGGAAACATCAGGCACCAAAAACGCTACAACTGGGGTCCGTACGGGTCCCAGGCCCACATACTGGCGCGAAATTCCACCAAGTAAACCAAAGGAAACCCTCCTTAAACCAGCGGATAGCATGAAAAACAAAAATATAAACCTAGCTTTCCTGTGACGACATAAAGTACCCAAAGGAAACTACATTAGAGGAACGGGAAGAAACAGAGGAAACAGAGGATGTAGGGCGAGAAAACATGCCCGGGGGGAAGGCTCTAGCCGTAGATCTAATGAAGCCGGCGAGAGCGCCCAGGAGGGCGGCTGAGGACCAGATGGGGGCGTTGGGCCTATGTCGAGGACCCCCTGAAGGTGGCGGGTCCTAGCAGGGTCCTTGGCAGAGCAGTGGAGGATCGCATGCTCGAATGTCTCGGGGGTACTCTGGCAACTGGGGCAGGTAGTGGGGGCGTCACTGTCGCAAGAAGGGTGGGCGCGGAGGTAGCACTTCCCAGATCTCATCGGGTGGAGGCGGCCCGCGGAGAACCTGTCTAGGCCCATAAACAGGTGGGGCTTGTGCGAGGGGCGGTATGGGTATCTGGACGGATCTGGCGCTGCCTTCTCGCATTGATCCCTGAGGAAGCTCCTGCATTGGAGCTTTAGTTGGGGATAGGAGCGGCCCGGACGGCACTCGGGGTAGAGCTCGCCGAGCAGGTGTTGGGAAGTAACTGGAAGGGGGCCGAGCCCATCAGGGCCCAGGAGGAACAACATGGAGTGCGGAAGGGGATCGAGGGGGAGGTGGGCCCGGTTTTTCGAGGGTGGTCTTGGCTGGGTCCACGGGAGGGGGAGGCGACTGCTCACATTCCCTGCCCTCAGGGCCCTCTGGTCTGGTGAGTAGCGGTGAAGAGACGGAGTCTGCATAGAGGGAGGAAGCCTCGCGGCTGCAGGGCTGATTTCCGGTGGGGAGTATAGTATTCTAATGTAACCCAGGTGGTGTTTGTACGCAAGGAGAAGCTCGAGCGGCGGGAGGCAGGCCTCGATGGCCAGGATGTCGGTGGGGGTACTCATGAAGCAATTGGTCGTCCATCTCTGGACCTTGGGCCAGAATGCGGAGAGCTTCCTCGTCATGTGGACGGTGGGCAAGAAGGCGTCAGCACCGTAACTGAGGATTGGGAAGAGGAGGGAGGAGGCCAGTCTATGGCAGAGGAAGGGAGGGAGGCTGATCCCTGGAGGGGAGAGTCGTTTGACCGCCACGAAGGCCGCTTGGGCTTTGGCCAGCCTTTTGACGAAGTGAGGGGTAGTGGAGATCGAGGGGGTGAACCAGTAGCCCAGCCACCTGACCTCAATTTTGGGTTCGAAAACCGACCCATCCAAGTGGACCGGAGCATTGGAGATGGGGTCTCTGTCCCTGTTCGTTCGCCAGTAGATGAGCTCCGTCTTGGGGACTGAGAAGCCGACGCCCAGCCTGGCCCCTCTGGACTTCAGTCTGGCGTACTGCGCCTGTAGGATCTGGATGTTGCGCCGATAAGACGAGGAGGATACGGTCAGACCGAAGTCGTCCACGTAAGAGAGGGAGAGACCATGAGGGATTTCGCAGTGGAGGCGAGAAACCTAAATAACAAACAAAAGTGGAGAGACTGGGGACCCCTGAGGGGTGCCCACTGCAACTGGGGCGAACACTTTGGGGCACCCCTGGTATAGGAGCCAGCACGATCTGCCAGACAGGAAAGACTTGGTCCAGGACACAAGATCCGGGTTGACCCCTTTGGCTCTAAGCATGCCGCCGAGGGTCAAAAAGATCGGCGGCAGAGCCCTCTTTATATAGAAGGAAATCCTAGCACAGCCTTTGCCGCCTGACTCCTACCTTAATGTGAGTCCCATATGTGTGTAACCAAGGAAACAATACAATTTGTCGCACTCATCACGAACGAAATCCCACATTGCAACCGTGTACCAAAGAAAGAACACTAAAGTTATCCCAACATGTATCTTACCAGTGGACTGTGAGCCCTGCTTGACGGATTTTCATACTCTTTGCTGGAGGGTGGTATGCTCGATGCCAGCTACGCAACGGTATTTAGTACGTCTCTGTCGCATCAAAACCCATGAATCTGCCAACCCTTCTGAGAGTTCTCTTTGAACTCGAGTAATGGAAAACCTGATGACAGATAGCTCTACATTCTGGATCTGATTGTGGGGGATTGTTGGCCCCGATGCCGGCTTGACTGTAATATAAGAACCTTGCTCCCGCGACCTTAGTTCATGAAGTTACCTTGTTAAATGGCCTACTGGCCATCCTAGATCTTGCTGGCTGATTCCTGCACGACCAGCACTCTGATTCTGGATCGGTTTGCAGGAGAATGTTGGGCTCAATGCCAGCTACGTAACGGTATAAGGTACCTCACTGTCATATCGTAACTCAGGAAATGGCTGTCTTCTGTGGAGTGGATCTTTATTGTAGCCTGGGCGATCTTCTACTGGATGGTAGATGGCTCCACAACAGCTCAATGGATTCTGATTCTGTTTCCGGGAGGCTGTCGGGCCCGATGCCGGTTACGTAATCGTATAGGATACGTCTCTGTCACATCAAAACTCATGAATCCACCAAACCATCTGTGAGTGGTCTTTATACTAAAGCAGCGAAAGCTCGATGTCAGATAGCTTTACGACTGCTTCATCGATTCTAGACCTAATTTCGGGAGGTTGTTGGTCCTGATGCCGGCATCATAGTGACATAACACCCTTCCTCCCGTGACTTTAATTCATGAAGTTACAGGGTCCAAGGTAGGGGTAGCGTAGGGGGGAAATGTCTAGTTGCGGGGAGGGCAGGGGTTGCTTATCAATATCATAATCGGACCTGTATATTAGAACAATGGAACACTAGTAGTAGTAGGCAAATTTGATAAATTGAGAGCTTGAAAAACATGGTGACCCAGGTCAGGAAAAAGTAAAGGGGGAACCCTTCAAGATTCCTTATCTCAGGAAGATGAGTACTGAATGCTCTGTATCCAGAAAAGGTGGTCCGACGTCAAGTTGAATCCTGAGGATTCGGTGCTGTATCTGGTGCACCCTCAGGATCAGGTGCTGCCTCCAGTTGGGTCAGGTACGTTACATGGTAGGGTGGTTTCGTCCTGATTCGCGATTTGTGTCCCAGCAACAGGTGCGTCAGATGCACAGAATGCACCGAACACAAGGTATTATTTTCACTGATATAGCAAATGGCATCTATTGCCAAGTCTGTCTGTACTGGAGGGACCTGCCTGTATTGGTTCCAGCATAATGATATCAAGTTTTGCTTTAGTCTCAGAAGTAGTGGCCAAAGCGAGTCAGCAGCCCTTTTCTGGCTCTGTTCAGGGAAGGGTCCAGGCATTGTGGCTGCTGCTGGGTTGATAAGAGTCGATCAGCACGCTATCCTAATTGCCGGCATTATTCTCTTGTATGGGTGTTGGAAGTCAAGTAGAGATAGACATGATTCACAAGGGAGGATGTTCACGAGTGTTGAGTAGAAGCAGGTGGTGAACCATCTGAGGACCTTGTTCGAGAATGCGACCATTGTAACGGGCATGGGCCCATTAGGAGCAAGGAGATCTGCCCTGGAGATTAGGGTCAGGAGAGTCAATGCCGATACGAGTCTGTGATTCAGATGTGGTACCAGACCCAGTCCGGTTAGGGATAGTTCATGGATAATAGAGAAAGCTCAGTGTTTCCGCGCCAGGTTTTTGTGAAAGTGGGTAGATGGTTCCAAGAAGGGTATGAACAAGTACGCAAGCTATAGTAGGCTGCAGGATAGGTGGACTAGAGTCACATCTAGTGAGACCGGCGTGTGTGAAGTAGTGTTCCTATCCCTTGCTGTACACCAATGTCTGAGTTCAGTCTTGAGAACTCAGGAAGAGACACCTATCATGGCTTCTGTGCATTTTTGTGCAGCATATACATGCTGAAATATCTAACAGTTCTTCCAGTATAACAATGAACGAACAGTAACAGTAAAATCAGCAATATAAGAAAACATAATTGGACGAGAGATGCAGTGCTGAAATATAGATGAGAAACAACAAAGCAGGGACAGAGTATCCGTGTGAGAGACCAGCTTGAAAAGGCAGAAATATATTGGGAGAGCCATGAAAAAGCAAGCAGGACTTGTGATCCGGCAAAAACAAATGAACCTACGAATCTGAACAAAGGGGAATGCCTATACCGCGCAGATGTCACGATAGTAGAATTAATGAAATATCATCAAAGCCACCCTTAATGTGAAGAAAGAGGGTGCAGGCTTTGTAGGTGTGGTGTTGGAGGGTGCAAAGCTCATAGGTTAGGGCAGCACATGCATCAAGTGTGCTTAGAGTTCGTTACGGGGCGGACAGGGCCCCAACAAGCGCTGGCCCCCAGGCCTTTTCCCCCCACCGTCCCACTCAACGGCCTAGGGCGAGGTCTTTTTCGGCATTCCCTGCCCCTGTCCCCGCTAACCCCCCTATCCCACCCATACCCCAAACGGGTCCCCATTGGATACGGGTGGTAGCAAACGGGCCCCATCCAGGGAATCAGTGTGGGTGGGCCCCAGACGGGAGGGTGGTGGGGATTACCCGAAAATAGCCCCCCAGCCCTGTTTATTGGCGGGGTCTCGGGAGTGAAGACCCGCCCCGCCCCATCCAGTAACAAACACTAACTGTCCTACGGCCATGTAGGAAACAGCATTGATTGATGCTTAACAGGTTAGCAGATTGTGTAAGAGGGGAGTTGAGATGCTACAATCCGCTCCTCAATGTTTCAAACTGTCTGGAGTTAGATTAGGATAGGGAAGAAGGAGGGGGCTGAATAGTCAAGTTTGCCGGGTTTGTATATGTCTATCCCATTGGCCTCTTTCATTGAGAAGGGGTGAAACCGATCAGTGAGTAATGTTGAATGGGTGGACGCGGTGGATGTGAGAGAACTTATTCTATTCTCAGATGCGGACCGCTGCTAACAAAATAGGACTAACAAACATGTATGCACAACTAGTGGTTTACCTCAACACCGTCCTATCTTCTCCACAACACAACTAGGGTGGTTGCCCATTGCCTACTACACTCAGCACTCCCCCTAAGGGTGCCACCCGTATACATGCACATATAATACTCCCCCACACTTCATGGTTGGGTATCACCCTTATATGAGCTATCTAAAACAAGTTCAAGGCAAAAGTAGAAAGCTATCAAGACAATCCACACATCTGCACAAACAGAACATGCTTGCTAAGTACAAGGAGTTTAGTCAACCAATCTGCAACCATATCGTTTGTCCTGCAATAATCCATTGTGACTTCCCTTCCATCTTCTATAAATTCTCAGATCTGATGCACGCGAATGCCAATGTGTTTGCTCTGAGGTTTATGGGCAGTGTCTTTGAAGGTAGAAAGTGAGGCCTGATTGTCGCTATATAGAGTACTGAATCACCCCGATTCGCAGAAGAAAGACATATCCGGAAGTTGATTTCATCATTCCTGTATCACCGGAGAAGTCTGAATCCCCAAATCAAGCTAAACGTACCCCTTCTCGCATTTCTCCCCCCAGACTAAGCCACAGCTTCTTCGTTCGTGCAAGATATGTGAGGACCTGTTTCTCACCGAGCCAGTGACGAGCTTCAGGGTCCGTGTTGAACCTTCTAAGGTAAGAAACCGCAAAAGCAATATCAGGACAAGTACCCATCACAATCCTGTCAAGACTTCCAATACGCTGCAAATAGAGAGTGTGATCGCACCGTTTGTCTCCCCCTCCGTTCATGCCCGGCTTGTCCTTTTCCATTGGTGTTCCTACGGGCTTGCAACTCACCATCCCAAACTTGCTTTTTAACTTATCACATACAAGCTTCACCTCTCGCAATGCTCCCGCAATGAGCATATCATCAATGTTAAGTGCCAGTATCGTTCCATTGTCATGGGTATATATTCAGCAATCAAACCTGCCTTGGCGAAACCCCATTTTTGTGATTAGAAACTTGTTGATCATGGTGTACCAGCATCGTGGAGACTGTTTTAAGCCATAGACACTGTGATTAAGACATGCCAGCCTCTCTCCTCAAAACACCCCAACCGGTGGGGACACATACACTTCCTCATGCAACTCGCTGCCTAGGAATGCTGTGACTACATCCATTTGACGTACTGCAAAACCCTTTGCTGCTACGATAGACAAGACAGCACGAACACTGGACAGACTCGTTACAGGCGTAAAAGTAACTCCAAAATCTAAGCCTTCCACCTGGCGAAAGCCTTGAGCCACTAAGCATGCCTTATATCACCCTGTTTGACCAACGAGATTGACCATTCGCTGTAAAATGAGTTTTGTAGGGATCTCTTTCTTCATTTCTGGTATCTCATTAACCAACGCCACCTTATTCTTCTCCAAAGATGAACACTCAGAGTCAATAGGCTCCTGCCATTCGCATTCTTCATCCAACTCCATAGTTGACTTATCCGTATTTGGACCTGCCTGCATGATATAGACAGCCGGAACCATCGCATCACTTGTACATGTGTTTGATGTTCCAGAGCGCTCACTCTGGGAATGTATACTTCCCATTCCTTCGGTAGCTGGGAGTTTTCCTCTCTGGGATTTCCAGTAGGAGCTAGTGATGCTGCTCTCAGCCCGGTAAGCCTTCCTGGAGTGTCTGCTTTCGTCATCTTCTTTCTCGTCATAACAAACTGCATGTCTTTCCCGTCCGTATCATTATCATCATTACTATCACTATCACCACAATTGGAGGATTGTCCTCCGGATGGCGACTCGACCTGTGGTTTGTGTAGGTGCAAGGGTGCCAGTACCTCTTCGGCGTCTCCCCAATCAAATCCTCCTTCTTGCTCCTCTTCCCTCACTCTTCTCTCAGGCACCTTCTCCTCAGGCACTTCCTCCTCGTCAAACTCGTTACCCTATGCCAGCTGTTGCTGCCATGGCTGAATCTCCAGCGGATAGTAGCGTCTCGATTCTTGACCCACCTTATCAGTGGTATTGTAGTACGGGGTAGACCCTTCGAAGATAACATCATGGGAAATTACAAGGCGTTGTTTAATTGAATTGTGGAGGTGATATTCCATAGTAGTATCCCTTTATCCAATGAAGATGCATTTCCGTGGCCCATTGTCCATCTTCTTTCTAGTCTGTTTCGGAACCTGCCCATAGGCTACACAAGCCCATACCCGAAGATGCTTGTAGATCGGTTTCTTTACATGCCAACGCTCGTATGATGTAAAACCAGTCTGAATCGTGCGTGTAGGAAGCCAATTGTAGACATGGATCGCTGTCATCGCTGCCGTAGCCAAGTATCGCATAGGGGCACTCACTGCATCTAAAAGTGGACGCATAGTTCCAATGATGGTATGGTTCGCTCTTTCACTCACTCCATTGGATAGAGGCGTATATGCCGTCGTTCTTTGGATCTCTATTCCTGCTTGTTGTAAGAGATGACAAAATTCATTTGACGTATATTCTCCTCCCTCATCCTTGCGGACTTTCTTAATAACTTTGCCTTGTTGTTTCTCTACCAAGGCTTTATATTCCATAAAGCGAGCAAATAGTTCCGATTTGCACTTTAGGAGATAACCCACCTTGTACCAGGTGAAGTCATTCGTAAACAGGAGGAGAGAGACAGTTCCCGCAAGTGATATCGGATCGATCGGTCCTGCTATATCCCTGTGACCAATCTCAGGAGCTTGCGTCACTTTCGACAATGGTAAAACTAAAGGGAACGGCTTCTTGTCTATTTTTCCATCCATACAACCCGTGCAAACACAACGTGGTACCTTCCATATACTGGGAATATCGTTATCCTGTAGCGACAGCCTAGGCACAGCTATTGCTCCCAAGTGCTCTAGCCTGAAATGCCACCGTGCAGCCACCGTGGCTGCTCCTTTGCCAGTGTTCATAGCAAACGCATTATTCACTTTAAGGTGTCCCAATACTTGACCCCTCATAGGTCTCAGTACATAGAGCCCAATCGCTTCTGCTACTCCAACTAAAGAGCTGTTGCTATATCTCATAGTAGCTCCCCCACGCGGTGGAAACTCGACAAAAATACCCTAGCGTCGTAGTTGAGGAGCTGAAGGTTGACCATTCTCGCCGCAAGCTGGAACATGCAAGACGCCTTTCAAGATTAACTCCATCTCCCATTGCCTTCCATCATCCTATACCAAGAGAGTCACATCACCTCGTCTGAGGGCATTGATCTCTGTATTGTTGGCAAAACGAATCCTGTGTTCGCGATTGGGAATTCGTTCGTAGGTGGAAAAACAGTCCCGCAAACCCGTAGCGTGGGTACTACAACCACTATCCAAAAGCCATTGATGCTGGCTCGTTGGTATACCGGTCGCCCCGAAAGCTGTAAATGGAGAGTTCTTTGATCCATCTGTCGAACCCACTTGAGCTGCAATCGTGACTTTATCTGTACGAATCCCTTTTCCTGTATCAAATTTGAGTTTCCGACATTCACTACACTGGTGACCCTGCTTCTAACAGTATTAACAAACAATCGACGGTCCATACATCACTTGTCCATTCCCTCTACTCGCCTGACTACTACTTGGCATTTTCATAAGTATCCGGATGCCGCCGATTAGCTTGGCGCCAAGGCCCAGCCACCGTGGGTGCTGAGCGGGCATGCAATATGAGAGTTGATAATACAATTGATTAAAATTAAACATTAAAGGAGAGTAAGAAGCCAGCAATAGGAAACAAAAAGAGAAAAGTGAAGAAGGAGAAGCATCAAGCTTGAAAATTATTCCCACCTTTTTTGGCTATAGATCGTACCATGATATCAGGAAGCTTCATGATCTCATGATTAATCTCCTCTATCGTAATCCTTAACCATTCTTCCTCTAGTACAATTTTCATTTCTGCCGGTGTTTGGATTCTTTCTGACCCACGGCGGCGGGGAATGCGCATCTTCATTAGTCGCCAGATGTGTTCGATAGGGTTAAAGTCGGGGGAGTTGGCGGGCCAGGTAATCTTTCGTACTCCTTCCTTCCTCCTTTCCAAGTTCGTGAAGTCTGAGTTATGCGATGGTGCGTTGTCCTCCATTAGGAGAAAGCCAGGATTGAGAGCTAATCTCTCCCTGCAAGTTGGCCAAAGGAGAGGGCGGCAGAGCCTGGTAACGTATCTCCAAGAGTCTACCCCTTTGGCATCCTTTCGCTTCAGTTTTTTAATTTTGTATTTTTTTCCACGCCAGGACTGCGTGCTTTTTATTTTTTCTCCTCCCCGATCCAGTGCTGCAGCACGTAGCTCTCTTGCTGCCTTTAGTTCCCCCTCTTTTAAGAGCCTAAACTCCTCGCTTGTCCTCCATTCCCTATTTAGCCCTTCCTCCTCCTCGCCAGATTTTGCATTCCATTCCGCAATTTCTTTCCTGGCCTGCTCTTTTTCTTCCTTAGTCTCAGCAGACCAAACATGGAACGGCCCTTTCCAATTCCAGCTTATTATCCCCCAGCACATCACCGATGTTCCTTGTTTTTTTTTTGTTTCTACACAATCCTCGTGCTATTGTTCCCCCTTCTCACGCCAAACCAAATTTGTCCCAAATGTAGCTCCTACCTCTACAGACATCTCATCTGTAAAGGCAATATTGGCCCACTCCCGACTACGTAGCCAGTATTCCCTCGTTTCACAATACTCCTATAAGCAATCAGCAATCATATAGGTAATTACATTTACCACATTATAGCCAGTGCCCAGCATAGCGAGCCATGTATCCAAATACTGACCACTATTTAAATCCGGACTCAGGTTCCGCCAACCGCATTGCCTAAACTTGCAGATAGCTCGCTAGCCGGAGACTTGCCATGGTGTAGTAGGCATTAGTTTAGAGATAAACCTACAAGTCTTGTTTTTTTATTTGCTTCCTTCAAAATCATTTTGAATTCTTTATGGTAGGCCCGGATTCCCCGCTCCAAAAGGGCACGATAAATGGTAGTATCACTGACATGGGTATATCCTGCCTCCGGCGGAGATCTTTCAGCCTCATTCTCCGTGTTTCAAAGTTTTTTTTTACAAACCCGATCAGTTTGTCTTTATCCTCTGTATCCAAAAGTCGTGGGCGTCCAGAGCGAGGATTGGCGTCAAGAGCGGAGCTTGTAATGAGCTCTTGAAGCGAGAGTGGGTGATTATTGGACTCATCACTGGTCACTCGTGCTTGTCGTGCATTCTTCACCGCATGGCGCCAAATGTCATTGGGCGTCGAAGCAGCGACACCGGTAATTTCTTTGATTTTGTGAAAGGGGATTGGCTGCTCCAGACTCCGAAAGGCGATTATTACAGCCCACCGTCGGGGTGTTATCTGCTTTCCTAAATGAAAATGTTCACTCCCAGTTAGCCTACTTTCCTTCTGCCTTTTAGTATGTGTATCTTACCTCTCTTGATAATAGCACGTGTCATGACAGCAACCAGTTCCACAGAGTATTGTATTGTATCGATAATAGTTTCCCAACAGGACAGCTGCGCGTGTCCACCTACCACCCCTGATTTCTTGGCGCCAAGCTAATCGAGGGCATCTGGATACTTATGAAAATGCCAAGTAGATACTCCCCCAGACCCCAAAGCAGAAGAGCAATAGCCATGTCCTTTCCCTCGTACTGCCAGAATGGCTTCGTTACCAGTAGACCCCGCTTTGTCACGATTCATAGTTGATTCTCGCACTCTGATAGCCCCGATCAAATCCTCCTGTTGGGCAGGTTTAAGAATCGTGGCTTGGAGATAACGCCATTCGTGCCATGATGCCGGTAAAGCATTTAACCGGTAAAAGGTTTTCTCATGAGGTTTGATCTCTTCCTCTGCCTCGCTCAAACATTCTATAATTTGTTTGATCTCGTGCACATATTCTGCTGCCGGCTGATATGTGTTGAAGATGTAGTCAAAGAGAGATCTCCTAAACGAGTAGAGTTCTATCCCAAGAGCTTTGCGATATCCTTCTTCAAGCTTCTTCCATAGGGATTCTGGATCCTCATGGTAGGCAGCCAACGTGTATTGGGCACAAACCGGTGGCTCCATAGTGTTCCGAATCATTGCCGTAATCTGAAAACACTTCCGGAAATGCTTGTTGTGCGCGGCCTGCACTGCTGGATCGGTGCTATCTTTATCAAGTGACTTTTCACCACCCGATAAGATCCACCATAGGTCCAATGCTTTCAATTGATCAGACATTCTCTGCCTCCAAGGCCCGAAATTATTATCTCCTAAGAGAAGAAACAACACACGGCTCGACTGCATAGACTTGTAAAGTTTTGTCATTGTACGAATGAGATGAGTTGAACTAGAGAGAGAGAGAGAGAGAAATATCGATAAAACAAAAGGTGAAAAAAACAATTCGAAAAATGACGCGGCATAGATAGCCGCCCATCGAATAGACGATTTTTCTCCTTCACTCAAGCTGTATGAGGAGAACTATTTGAAAAGGCACACGAGGTAGATAGCCGCCTATCAAATGCACTAATTTTCTCCTTGGCTTAGGCTGCGTGGAACGCAAAGGCTCATAACCTGGTGGATGGGTGGACGTGGTAGATGTGAGAGAACCTATTGTATTGTCAGATGTGCGCCGCTGCTAACTAAATAGGACTAACAAACCTAGGTGCGCAACTAGTGGTTTACTCTCAACGCCGTCCTATCTTCTCCACAACACAACTCAGGTGGTTGCCCGTACCCTACGATACTCAACCAGTAGTGGGCTAAGGAGCAATAGCACATGAGAGAAATTAGTCTTGTTGATAGTTTGCCATATGCTATAAGGGATCTGATGAGGACCAGGGGGTGAGGAGTTGACGGATTTGGAGAGAGCCAGGGAACTGACCAGAAGGGAAAGCGGAGATACATTCCTGAATGGGTGCAGGATACTGGGTGTAGAGGTAGGGTGCTTCTTTGATAAGAAATAGGATAGTAGGGTGGAGATAATCTTGATGGGTGTGGATGTGTCTGGAAATGAGGGCAAGCGATAATGTTAGCCATGGGCCACGATGCACCTACTAGTCCAGATATCATGGGTTCCAAGACAGGCAAGAAACTCTTTCCAGTGGTCCTTTGTGGCCTGCTTGATAGTCTTGGAATGGGCAAAGCGCCGAGCCTTCACTGCTGATAGTGGGTGGGGAGAGTGCAGCTGACAGTAAAGTGGTAGGCAATCGTGTAGGTCCTGGCAGCAAATTGACAGGTTGTCATGCCAGTATCTATTCTCAACTCAGCACTGCGAATCAGCACCTCTCCTGACCTTAAAAACAGTATGAGAGGAATACAACCTTAGGAATAATCTGGCGCATGCAGTTCATACGAGACTGAATATAACTGTACATAAACTATGTATTGGTCGGAGAGTGAAAGAATCGCAAACTGGCGGGATTACACTGATTGCCATCATAGGAGCATCTGCAACAAAGACAAGAGTAACATTCTTAGAACACATCATACTATTATCGCGAGGGTTATAAGGAATGCAGAGTACAAAGAACGGGACTTCTCTACAAAATAGGGTTTTGAGATCGTGAATGTTCAAGTCGGACTTTGGAGCTAATATCCTTGGCCTTTATGACCCCTCATACACGAGTCAGCAGTTTGAAAATATTTGCTGAATGATAGTACCGCTAAGGTCAATACTAGGTGAAAGCTAACTGCAAGGAGTATTGATTGAGGATGAGGTTGCATGAGCAACACACACTATGACAAAAGAGGATCAGAAGTATCTGCGCTCCTCTCAGAATACCGAATCAGCAGCACTCCGCACCTCTAAATCTGAATCCCGGGATACAACCCTTTGAATATTTCGCGACGGATCATGTTTTGTAACTTGATGTGCACAAATAATCAGCAAGATTATTCCAGAAGTAGCTAATATCGGCCACTAATGCCAGTGTAATAGAGTACAAGGCATTGATGTCTATTATACAGGTAATAGCAGCACAACAATGTCAAGAAAACCAGATGTCAAGGAAGAGGGTAGATAACAAGGAAGGGTAGAGAATAGGGAACATATAAGAATATGATGGGTGTAGACTTTCATGTATTCTGAGATTCAGTCAGTGGACAGAAATACAACAGGCAGAAGTGGTATGAATGATCCTATCTTGTGACACGCTTGATAACCTCACCCACATCGGGGAGCGGTGTGAGTTTGAGGTTTAGGTTTGTTGTGGGATGTGGAGGTGGAAGAGTGATCGGTATTGGACGTATTTAGGGGGAAGGTATCTCAATAGTCCCCTGCTGCAATTAGCTAGAGTGGGCGGCTATTTGTAATACTATGAGGAACGCTCTGCATAGGAACAGGAGAAATGGTCGTTTCAAGAGAAGGGGTTCGAGGAGTGGAGCTGGAGGCTACTCGTGCAAAGGTCTCAGCTGTGAGAGTGGGGAACTTGGCCCAATATATGTGGCAATCTTCTCCTAGTTCTCATTGGGCAGCAGGTATGTCCACAGTACCACGGTGCCCATGCCCCAGGTCATAATGCCCTCTAGTCTCGCATGCCACGCCTGCTGATTCACATCTGGGTACCACTACCTCTGCCTTGGGATTTCTAAACTGTTTTGTAATCAGACGATCATTGTAAGCAAATAGACCTTATGCCTCTAGCCTGCCTCTTCTCAGAGGCCCAGTATCTGAATCCCGGATACCACTACCTGGCTGCTCAGAGTCTGAATCCCAATGTAGCGAATTGCCTGCTTCATCTGGTTGGTGGATTGTAGCCTGAATTCTTGTGTTGTAAAACGACTTTACCTCTAGTTGCTAGATTTCTGATAGGAGAATAATAGCTTCCTGATTGTTTCCTATCCTGTGATTTACAGCTATCCGCATCATCATCATAGAGTCCCTAGTGAGAAGTGTTGGTCACACACTGTACCAAGCCACCTGGCCAAAAATGCCACATAACTGAGTTGATCATGGCCCTGACTCTTTACACAACCACCTCATCGTGCCACAATACCCCAAATAATTTCTAATCGTTAACTCTACCGGATTTGAAAAGTCAATAGCAACAAAAAACAAAGCCAACCAGACACACCTTACGAGAATAAATGTTCAATATTGAAAAGCAGATCACAATTGCCATTTCTACAACCTCTAGAACACTACCCTTATTGCTCACATTATTGGTCGGCCATGCGCAACAATTAAAAGCTTTGGTCCTCCAGCCTATGAGTGGCAATCACTGGATAACCTCCCTGGTCCCTATAACCCACCTGTTCTCAGTGAGCGACAGTGTTGCACAATTATCCAGCAAGCCATGTCTGACCGTACAATTATCCAGCAAGGCATGTCCGACCACACGATGACCATATCTGGCGTTCGAGATAAATACGTGCCCGGAATTTCATTTTCAATAGGGAACAAACAACAACACAGAGCTTTCATGCCACCCTGAGTGATAGAATATGATTCCACTTGCCAGTCGCAAACATTAAAATGACAATAGTGGATAGAGTACTGAGAGAAGGGAATGCCAAGAAATGCTATCCCAATCAAGACCTAGACTGAAACATGATCATATTGCTAAGAGATTGAGATAGGCTACAGCTTATAGGGATTGGATTGTGGAGGATTTTGAGAGTGTGATTTTGAGTGATAAGTGCAGTGTGGAGAAATCCAAGGATCCAAGGCAACACCGGGTGTTCAGAGAACCTGGTGAGAAGTGGCTAGCAGATTGCATTCACCCAAAGGAAAAGGATAAGAGAGTTTCGCTTATAGTATGTTGGTGCTTCTGGGGTAAGAGACAAGGTCATTTACTTCCTATTACTCAAATTATTAATCAAACCAGGTATATTAGACTCTTAAGAAGGTATCATTTTCATGTTATAAATCAAAGGATTTCTTTTGGTATGCAACTTGAAGATATTCTTTTTCGGCAAGACAATGCTCCTGTTCACGAGGCTTACAATATTATAGATTGATTGGAGAAACATTCTATTGAACTTGTGGATCACTCCGCTTACTCCCCTGATTTACATCCTATTCAACATGGGTAGGTTCAGCTTAAAAACTAACAATACCAGCTGTATCCAAGGATTGCAGTTACCCCAGGTTGAAAAGAAACGGTTAAGAAGAGGCTTGAACAAGTAGGACTTTGGATATGGGAAACAATTTCTCCGGATGTTTTTGAAAAATTGTGGAAATCAATGCCTGATAGAGTAGCTGCAGTATTGAAGGCAAGGGGAGGTTATTGTTAGGTGGTAGAGTCGGCATGAGGTATTCCGACAGCTAGGACCTTAATCGTAATGATATAGGAGAACTCGTTAACAAGACACGAGTAATGTAGGCTAGCGATAATAATTCACTTGGGTATAAATAGTTGAAGTATTGGTAACGATATGAAAGTGTAGATAACTTATTATATTGATAAGATCTCATCTCCGTGCTTGTTGTTCTTTAATAGCAACGAAGATGCTTCGCTATGTATATTCCGCTTCTGAGCAATCGCGGTCTACATGCTAGCTCTATACTAACCAAGTATCTTGCCTGCGATTGTGTGAACTTTACCTGAGTGCGAACACTCGTAGACCCTGAAAAGTCTCTACCACACCTTTTGCTCCCATGGCCAACTTATCGGTCTGCGCGTCTGTTATTCCTGATGGTATGGAGACCACGTCAGATATCAGCTCATACTTTTATATGTTGACAACGATGGTTTACCAATTATCTAGTCCTCGTGCTCACCGAGGAGAGTCTAACTCGCTGGACAGAAGATGGCCAATCATCTTTGGTTGGTTCCGTCGAGAATTCGACATGCAACTGCATGTTGTATTCTGGTCTTCCGGCATTATACGACTTGTCCTCGGGATCGTACCCATAGGTTTTTTCCCTCGGACTCCATCTTTTACCAACCAGTCCTTTGTGGATGCACCCGATCCCTTACTGGGCATAGTTACCTCCTGCATACTATACACGTCTTTGTAGGTACAAGGAGACTAACTTTCGTGCAAAGCGTCCTGTCACTTTCGACCCACTCTTCCCAGTGTCTGTCTTCAAGTGTCTCTAACCTTATTCGCCATCGTCCGATTCACCTGCCTCAGCCTGGATCAGGTGCCCGAAGGTCTCCCCTCATATACCCTGCGAACAGGATCGGGTCGGACGGACGGCCATGACGTATACGGTGTTATAAGATGTGTTCCATTGAAAGTAGTCTTTGGTGTTGGGACGCAACTACCCAGGCGGCCAGTTATGACACGCCTTCCCAACGCCGGGGCTGGAGGGCGGTGTTATCTTTTTCCTGCGAAGTGCGTTCATCTCAAGGGTGGGTAACTTTGCCCTGTGAATCCTTTCGGGGAGTCCGTGCGGCAAACACGAGCTCCCCTCTTCAACGGGTTCGTCCCGAATACTCTATGTCTATTATACAATCTATCTTCCATCTCGAGCTCCACATACAACCCCACGCAGGTGGTAACGGGACACGTGCGCAAAATTCATCCGCATGCAACCCCGACCCGAACATCATCAACCTACCCAACATGCTGATTGATCAGAACACATGAAAACGAGGGCAAGCCACAGAAACCGAGCGTATCACAGATATCGAAAAGCATGCTGAAGGGAAAGATTACCGCCAAATAACCAGAGAAACCGCTGTCTCAAAATCTGAGGCTCAGAGGATCATGAAGCGATGGGAGACTACCAAATTAATCAACCCCCCACCACGCCCTGGTTTTAAGCCAAAGTTAGATGAATGTGCCAGGAGGCGATTACATCGAATCAATGAGCAAAATCCTCATGCTCCGCTCCGTGATATCACAGCCGATCTTAACCTAAATGTGTTAGAAAGGACTGTGGGTGAAACACTCCGCCGTATAAACTTTTATGTTCATGTTGCTCGCAAAAAGCCTTTCTTAAACTATGAACGCAAGTGGGAGAGATTGTGCTAGGCTCGAGAAAGAAGAAACTGGAACAATTTTGTTTGGAGAAAAAAGATCTTTGTTGATGAGAAGAAGCTTACGATTGGGCAAGGAGGAGGGAGATCTTTGGTCCGACGCCCTCCCGGAACTGCTCTTGAGGATCGCTATCTTGAGCCTTCCTTTCCTGACGATAAGACTACTGTCATGTTCGCTGCCGGTTTCACCTATGGTTTTCACACTCAGCTTATTCCAATCCGCCAGAGAACCGAGAGGGAGAGGGAGAGTGGCAGGGACCGACCAGGCATGAATTCGGTTCAATATTGTCAAGAGATTTACACCCCACACTTTCTTCCTTTATATGAGCTTTTAGGCGGGGCTGACAATGATATTGAAATGGTAGAGGACAATTCTCGTGTAAATAATTCTCATTATTCAAGGAGATATAGGGTTCTGCAGGGAGTTATCCGGATGCCTTGGGCCTCTTGGTCTCCAGACATGAATCCTATAGAGAATGTGTGGTCTTTCTTTGAGCGGAGGTTTCGCGAGGCTTGTAAGACTGCTAGGCGATGCCCCTACAACAGAGACGATATTATTACACTTGCGCAGGAGGTTTGGGAGGAAATGCCGTGGAGGAGAGTCTATCGTTTCATTGATAGTATGCCAAGGAGGATCACTACTCTGATACGGAGACACGGAGGTCATCCTAAGTGGTAAATTGGGCTTCAGGGGCACAGGTTTCTTACTCTCATTTTTCACATTTTTTACTTCAATTGTTAATCAATTGGGTTTTCTTTTCAGACATTACGATATCTTCCTCATGTGCCAAGCCTTGTGTCCCGTTACCACTTGCGTGGGGGTGTAGTAGGGGTCAAAACCACCAGCGTTTACTTGTCCACCGATGGAAAACCTTTCTTATGTCACTCGACCTCTCTCGGGCCCGGCATCCCTGGGTTTTCTCTATGAAACCTTTCCCTCTCTTCTTGCCCCTTCTTCATACCTTCGGGTGGCTCCCAAGTATTCTCATCCTCCACCCAGCCTTTCCATTGCACAAAATACTGAAGCTCTTTCATCGCTTTATTCCTTCCTCGAACCTTTGGCGTGTAGGAAATGATCTCGCTCTAGATGATCCTTTCTTCCTTCCACTCTAAATCTCCCTCGATGTCTTCAGGATCTCGCGGGGGTTGTTCACGATTTGGTCGGTTCGAGGCTCGGTAGGGTTCCAACAGCGAAACATGAAACACCGCATGAATGTTCCACCGCGGTGATATTTCTAACTTGTATGCCCTGCTGCCTTTTCTTTCCAAGACTCTGAAAGGGCCATACACTTTTGGACTCTGCTTCTTCGATGGTGGTTTGGTACGTATGTTTTTGGCATTCAAGATTACCAAGTCGCCGACCTCGATGCTAGGCGGTTTCATCGCTTCGGTCATAATATTTCTTCATTGATTCCCGTGTATTCTCCAGAGTTTCTTTCGCCTGTCGATGTATGTCCTGCATCCTGTGAGCCTATATTGTCGCCCCCGGGTTATGAGCTTCTCTTTCTTTCATCCATTCCGGCTGTGGATGAAAGCCATAGTTGGCGAAGAATGTGGTCATCTTGTATGCGTTGATAGCCAAGTTGTCGTAGGCATGTTCTGCTAACGGCAATAGTTGATACCAGTCGTTTTGATCGTAATTGACAAATTTTCATAGGTAACCTTCCAGCGCTTGGTTGGTTCTCTCCGTTTGTCCGTCCGTTTGAGGGTGGTACGCCGTTGACATGGGTCTTTTAACTCCTAGCAATTTGCACAATAATGCCCAAAACTCGCCAGAAAACCTGGCGTCCATATCCGATATAATCTCGGGCGGTAATCCGTGATGTTTCCAGACTTCCTGAAGGAAGGTATCAGCAACATCTGTTGCAGTCGCATTTTCCTGGAGGCCGATAAAATGAGCCATCTTTGTGAACTGGTCCACTACTACCATTATCTGAGGCTTTCCCTGAGATTCTGGTAATAATGTGATGAAGTCCGTCGATATGGAGGTCCAGGCACCATAGGGCACTTCTAAAGGTTGAAGTAATCTTTACTTAGCATGCCGTGGGGATTTACTGTGTTGACATTGGTCGCTGGGTTATACATAGTCTCTGATCCAATCTGCGTGTCCTTTCCAGTAGAAGTCCATTGTTACTCTCTCAATCGTTTTTTCCTGTCCGAAGTGCCCCGCCACTCAAGAGTCGTGACAGCCTTGGGCTATCTCGGTTTGAAGGGCTTCGTCCTCGGGGATGTACAAACGATTTTTGTCATATAGTAACCCGTCCTTTTCTATCCATTCGTCTGGCATCGCTTTTCCACCTCCTCTTAACCTACCCAGTTCACGGCCCCATTCCAGCCACGTCTCATCCTCTTTGCCAGCGACTCTAATTTTGTCTTGAAATGAATCATTCATTCTTCTCGTCAGGGCTGCATTGACGTGAGTGCTTGATAACATTTCGCTTTCTTTCGTTACCCGAGGGTGATAGCCGATATCAGCTACGCTAAAGAATTCATTTTCGCTTGGGTCTGAGTAAAGGACATATATTTTTACTTCTTCTTCTATAGCAGTGATTGATCTCTTAGGGTTTAGATCGCTTGATCCAAAGCCTATTTCTCCTCGCTCGGTTCCACCTAGTTCGTCTACTTCCATGGCGTCGGCGTTGGCAATTTTCTCTATTATGAGTTGCCCTATCCGATCTCCTGCCTTAAATACGCAGTATGCCTCGCCATGATTTCGAAGTATGACCTTAACTTCTCCGGTGTAATCCGCATCTATTACACCACAGCCCACTGCTATTCCCATCTTGCTAGCCATACCACTCCTTGCCGCTAGCCTTCCAGAGGTTCCTTCCGGCAACCGCATCTGAATACTCATTTCTACCATTGGCTGTCCATTTGCCGGTACCAATCCGTTTGTCATGGGATAGATGTCATGACGGGCCACAAACCGTGATCTTTTTGTTGGTACTATAGCCTTGTCTGAAAGTTTCATTATTCAGAGGCTTGTGGGTTCGCGTTTTTCAGGGTTAAAGGCTGTCTCTGCACTTCATTTTTGATGAATTACAGACATTTGAAAGTGCTCATTTTTCAAAATTGACTGTTAAGTGTGATGAGCTCCCTCCTCAGGACGGTATTCCGGCTGTCTACTTAACGCGTTGGGTTTCCCGCCCCTGCTCCCTGGTCTATAGACTATTTTGAAGTTATAGTTGGTTAACTCCTGTGCCCATCTAATTTGCCGTTGCTTGCAGACTTTGTTGGTTAAAAAGGACTGCAGGTTTTGGTGGTCCGTGTATACCATCACGGGCTCTTCTTCTCCCCAGAGGTATCTTTTCCATTCCTTGAACGCTTCCATTATTCCTAGTAATTCCTTGTCATGTATCTCGTAATTTCTTTCCGCGCTGTTTAAGTTCCGCGAATGAAAAGCCACCGGGTGAAGCCGTCTTGCTTGGTACTGTGATAGAACGCATCCGAGCACGAAGTTGCTTGCGTCCCTCTCGACCACCGTTCTTGTACCTGGGTAGAAATGCGATAAAATTGCGGCAGTTGTAAACCTCTTTTTCAACCCCTCAAATGCCTCCTCTTGTTCTCTTCCCCTGTGAAAATCCTTCGGGCTCCCTTTCAACGTTTTGGTTATTGGCTTGCATACTTTTGAGAAATCTTTGATGAATGGTCTATAAAAGTTTGCAAATCCAATGAAAATTTGTACTTCTTTAACCGATCCCGTGTGTGCCCAATTTTGAACACTTTTCACTTTTCTATCACCCATGGTGACTCCGCTAGTCTTGACAATGTATCCTAAGAATTCGACCTCGTGTTGGTGGAACACCGACTTCTTCAATGAGACAGCTAAGTCAGGTTGTTTGAGCCTGTCAAGGACCTTCAGGACTAGTTTGATCTGGTCGTCCATGTTTTCGGAGTATATCAGGATATCGTCTAGGTAGACGACTACACTGTGGTCCACGAATTCCCTTAGGATTGTGTTCATCATTGTCTGAAATATTGCAGGGGAGTTAACGAACCCGAAAGGCATGACTTTATATTTGTTTAAGATCGTCAGTTTGTTGAGGTTCCTATAGTCTACGCATAGTGGTAGACTTCCATCGAGTTTTGCGACGAAAGGAATTGGATGGCCGTAAGTGGATTCGCTGTCCGCTATTTTACCCTCTGCCATCATTTTCTTGAGGTATTTATCCAGTACGTTCAACTGGTGTGCCGACATCGGGTAAATTGGACCCCAAGGAGGTTCGGCCCCGTCTTTAAGGTTGATGGCGTGGTCGAAGGTTCTTCCAGCTGCCAACATCTTAGGTTCTTTCTCATCAAGAAGCTCCTTGTACTGCCAATATGGTTGTGGCAGGGTCTTCCACTGTACTCCTCCTTCTTCTTCTCTTTCCATCCGTTCTACATACTGTGCTTCCTCGTCGTAAGCTACAGTTTCATCGCACTCAAACAAATCCGCAACCGCTTCAGCTTCTATATGAGCGTGGCACTTTGCTTGTTCAAAGACACATTTACTTGGGTCTGCTATATTGTTGAGGGGGTGTTCATTATGCCACCATCCACTGGGTATGATTAAATCATATCTTCCTACATTCGCGATTTCGCAGGATATCAGGCTTCGGTAGCCGTTGGCACCCATTTCCAAGAGGAGAGGATGGGTATAGCACCTTCCTCCGGTAGGCGCGGTTTCGCCATCGAAGGTTGTGACTTTTTAACGGTCAATCCCTACCTTCGGTCGGAATTTGGAGCCGTCGTGCGGTATTTTGATTGATGAGAAAGATATTTGAACCAGAATCTAAGACTACGCTTATCCCGTGTTTTTGTCCTTTGAATTCAATAAATGCCTTACCTTCTGGGCAGGCGTAATGCTTAGATTATTTAATAGGTCTTGAGCTTTCGCTCAGGTCTTGATGAAATATTTTGATCGTCCGGTTACAAAATAGCGTGGGGGTTTGTTACCGCGCCTGCTCAGTTTCGGCTCTTGAAGCCTCCTCAGACAAACCATTTCAATAAGTGTCTATATTTTGAATATCAGGCAGCTCACTACGAGTAGTCTTTTTCTCCTGCCGAGTAGTTCCCGTATTACAGGAGTGGTGGTTCACTAGAGTACCCCTCAAGTTTGTGACTAGGGTGCGCGGTCCTTTATCGTCGACTTATCCCTCATATGAGTCCGTCCCCTGTAAGGAGTCCACGGTACCTTCACCTTCGAGTTTGGTCTTACTCCTGAGATCCCCTCTGACATCATTCGTCAGGCATGAACCTTGTCCACAATAGAGGCGCCCCCAGCTTCATTTTGCCTGGTCATTTTACCCGGTGAGCAAGTCAGGTTGCCCTGGATTTTGACTCCCCTTCGCGTGTTGTGCAACTCAAGCCCCGTTCTGATGAATGATCCTCTTCTCTTTCCCTTTTAGTCTCGTCGACCGCTTTCTTCACTGGTGATTTTTATGGCTCCCGTGGTAAGCACAGAGTATCCATTTTTGGACGTAAAATGGCAAGCGCTATCCTTTGGTCTTTTAGCCTTCCGGTGGGATATCGTCACAGACTACGCCACAGGTCTTTCGATTCGAGGCGGCAACCTCACTACCCGAACACGGTTGTTGTCGGTACCTGGAAGACCTTTTATAAAATGTCGTCATCTTCAAAGACCCAAGCTGGGTGCCTTTGAACCGCTCGTCTCAAGCTGTCTCCCTGGCCATCCACGGCCAGAGTGGCGACCTGGGGGCGTCGCTTTGGTGTGAATGTGGACTGTGGCTTGGGCTTTGATTGCCCTCCATATACAGCCTATACTTGTAGCGGCTTTCGACTGCACTTCCATGGGTGGTTTTTCATCTCGCATCGCGTGCATTTGTTGTCCGTTTTGCGTTTATCGACAACCTTTTGAACGACGCCCTTGTGGGCTTCTGCCCACACCGTGTGTTTAACCTCCCCCGCCGGTGCCACTGACCCTTCTTTCTTCACCTTTCTTTCACCATCCTTCTTCTTCTGATAGGCCGCCGTTTCCTGAGCCGTGTATTGCTTCTTTAGACCCTTTGCGGCGACCGTGGTCTTCGAAACCTCTAATTTGCTTTTTTTGCGCCTGGCCGCACCGTCGGGGCCGCCCACCCGAAGATCTTGTCATTACTTGAAATCATCTTCTGCTCGGGTTACGGTCCTGACGGCTTCCAACCATTCCCCATTGTCGCCATATTCTCTATGTGAGAGCCGTCACAATGCTTCTTCGGGAAGTTCATCTTCAATCATTTTTCTCCAGGCTATTCCTGTGACTCTTGCATGGAAATTCAGATTTTCCATTTCCATCAAGAATTTGGCGACGTCACAGCGATATTTGACCGATCCCATGTCTTTTAGGGATTTTTCCGCTTCATGTGTGGGACCGAAGCATTGACGGGCTTGTGCTGCAACGAGGTGCCATAACTCGTATCGTTCTTGTCTCGTATAACCTATTTCTCCAGTCATTTGTCGTCCGTAGGTCAACGCAAACGGTGCGACTTCCTTCCCGTCAATTTGGCTTATTCCGTATCAGATCTTTGGTGTCTCGTTTTCACACTGCCAACTGGTTCGGCCAAAATAATCCGTACACGTTAGGAGCTACCTACGTACATCTTGGTGGTTCTCGTTTCTAAACATTGCAGGGGGTTCTGCTGGGACTCTCGTCTCTTGTCCCAAGGCGTTGGCCATGACCCGTGAGAACAGGTTCAACTGTTCATCGTTCTCGGTGTCATAGTCATCCTCTTCGGGCTGGGGTGCGGGTCTCTCGTCCCGGCTTCCTTACCTCCTCCCTTCTGGCTTCCTTCCAGATCCTTCTCCCTTATCATCAGGGTCTCCTCCTTCGCCTGGGTCTCCTGCAGCCCTTCCTCGTGGTGGCAATGGTCGGTTTCTCCCTCCTGCTCCCGACGCCTCTCGTGTCGGATCCGACGTCTTCCCCTTCACCTGTCTCATTCTCTGCTCTACCAGGGCCTTAAGCACCGCGATCTCACCATCTTGGGCCTGTTGCGACTGCTGGTTTTGTCTCAGTTCGTCTTTCATGAGATTAATGCTCATCTTATGGTTTTCGAGTTCCCATTTGTGTTGCTCGTTGATTCGAGCGATCTCCTGGTCCAAGAGTGTGTCTCGGTGCATTGACTGTTCGCCCATTCCTTGCACCACCTCATGGAGCTGGGATGTGACACCCTCGTGTCTGGTCTGTCGTTCATTTGTTTCGCCAAGTCGCTCAGCGACTTGATTGGCGAAACTCTCTTCGACCTTCTGAGACTCCAAGTCGAAAAGTTGAACTTGCTCGTCGATTCAGGCGAGTTCTCGACCGACGATCTGGACACCTGCTTTTAATTGATTTTTGACAGTTACCTATCCTTAGGTCATTCATAATATGTCTGGAGGGAGGGAACTGAATGCAAGATGCTCTCTATCTTGGCTGACCGTAAGCTTTGGTTCAAATCGGCAGAGGATCTGTTCTAATCTTCGGATCCAAACGGTGATGAGGGACTCGCTGGTAGGTTCGGGGGTTTGGCGACCTTGTCTTGGAGCCTTTCCATATTTCGCTAGGAAGCCTAGTCCAACGGGGGATCGAGGTGTCCGATCTGCGGAACACCCTCGGGCGAGGTGAATGACCGTCGTCACCATACTGGGGGCCGAGGATTGGGACTGTTCATCCCCTCCTTCTTCTCCTTCCTCCTGGCCTGCTTAGCATTGCATAACCTCAAGGGCTTTCTAGTCAGAAGCCATCTCTTCGACTTCTTAATAGGAGACTTATCTTTTGTTTCCTCCCCATACTCCTGGTATCTCAAAGTCTTGACTTGAGTTCCCTTCTGTCGCTGGATACCGAGTGTACCAACTGGAGTGTGACTCCTCTGAAGGGGTGTTATATGTGAAGTCTTTGCCGTACTAGTATCGATATAGTGCGGCAATATCTTCGAGTATGACGGTGTGTTCTAGGTTTACCCAGTAGAAATATGATTCGTCGTAGGGTTCTAACATCCCTTCGTCGAGGTCTTCAGTGGAGATGAGGACTTGCTCTATTGAGGTAGTCCACAATGGTCGTGGTTCGAAAAGGATACTGGGTTTGGGAGTATCAGTGACTCTGCCAAATATTCATGTCAGTAAGGATGAGAAGTATCAATATAATGTTAGGTGGTAGCTTCGGCGTGACGTATTCCGACAGCTAGGACCTTAATCGTAATTATATCGGAGAACTTGTTAAGAAGACACGAGTAATGTAGGCTAGATACCATAATTGACTTCGGTATACATACTCGCAGTATTGGTAACGATATAAAAGTGTAGATAACTTATTATATTAATAGGATCTCTTCTCCGTGCTTGTTGTTCTTTAATAGCAACGAAGATGCTTGAATATTTATATTCCGCGTCTGAGCAATCGTGGTATACATGCTAACTCTATACTAACTAAGTATCTTGCCCGGGATTGGGCGAACTTCACCTAAGTGCGAACACTCGTAGACCGTGAAAAGTCTCTACCACACCTTTTGCTCCCATGGCCAACTTATCGGTCTGCGCTTCTGTAATTCCTGATAGCGGGGAGACCACGTCAGGTGTCATCTTATCCTTTTATACGTTGACAACGATGGTTTACCAATTATCTTGCCCTCGTGCTCACCAAGGATAGTCTAACTCGCTGGACAGAAGATGGCCCATCTTCTTTAGTTGCTTCGGTCGAGAATTTGACATGCAACTGCATGTTGTATTCTGGTCTTCCGGGATTACACGACTTGTCCTCGGGATCGTACCTATAGGTTTTTTCCCTCGGACTCCATCTTTTACCAACCTGTCCTTTGTGGATGCACCCAATCCACTTACTGGGCATAGTTACCTCCTGCATACTCTACACGTCTTTGTAGGTACGAGGGGACTACCTTTCGTGCAAACTGTCCCGTTACTCTCGATGCACTCTTCCCACTGCCTGTCTTCAAGTGTCTGTAGCTTTATCCGCCGTTATCCGATTCACCTGCCTCCACCTGCATTCGGTGCCCGAAGGTCTCCCCTCCTATATCCTGCGAACGGGATCCGGTCGGACGGACGGCCGCGATGTATACGGTGTTATAAGATGTGTTCCATTGATATTGGTCTTTGGTGTTGGGACGCAACCACCCAGGCGGCCAGTTATGACGCGCCCTCCCAACGCCGGGGCTGGAGCCAGGTGTTATCCTGTTCGTTCGAAGTTCGTGCGTGTCAAGGTCAGGTACCCTTGTACTGTAAATCCTTTACGGGAGTCCGTGTGCCTAATAGTTATACATGGTATTAACTAGTCTTTTGTTTATATTTTTTTTATTTTATGTATTCATTGTTACAGTACAAGATGTAATGGGGTCTTGGCACTGGACGTTAGTCCAAGGCACACAACGACAGGAAGGTCCTAAACGATAATAGTCATTTGGCGTGAGGGTTTGGAGATAACAATCTCAGGTCAAGGCTGATCGCGTAACGGCAGATCAGGGTCAGGGTTTGTGGGTTCTTGGCGTGGATCTTGGAAACCAGAATAGACAACGTTAGATTCTGAAGGCCAGGAGTCGTGAAAGAAATCCCACGTAGTGTAAAGAACCAAGGAAATAGGTGGCTTTTTTTTTATTTTTTTATTTTTTTATAATCATGTATTCGTTGTTAAAGTACAAGAAACGGCGTGGAGTGCTAGCTATGGCGTGAACAAAACTATAAACAATCCAACGAGCCGCTTCACCCCCTCATGGGCAAAATCAAACCCCTCCAAACCACAGCCCATCCTCCCCTCTCGCAGCACCTAAAACGAAAGCAAGACGGAGCAATACCTTCCTCCAGACCTGTCAGGAAAGACAAGTAGAGAAAAGAAACCATGGAAAGACACAAACCCTTTGGCGGGCCCCCCAAAACAAAAGAAAAGATTCTTACGGCACCAAGTGCCGACGGAGACAGAAGATAAAACTACTATTGCTGGATGCCTCACGGAATGTCCCCGACCTAAGCGGCTTTGGGGCAAGGCGTTTGTCACGGGTAGGTTGCCCAGAAAATCACCTACTCTTCGGACTTTAGCATGGGCCAAGGAGGTAGTGCTATACCATCACACAGCGTAACCTAATGCGAGGTTTGCGACCGTTGAGTAAATGGCGGGAGCAGATGACGAGGGCGATGGGAGCCAGCCGGCGAGGTGAGCCACTCAGCCGTGAAGGTGCCAGCTATCATGAGGGGCAGCAGGATGCCAGCCGATGGGGCACACAAGGTGCCAGCTAAAGAAGGATTTAGCAGTACAGTGCAAGTGGATCCGACATGTGGGAAGCGGGAGGAGGAGGGCTCGTCACACAACCGAGAAGTACAAACACGGAGGATGGACACGGGGTCACAGTTTTTCGAACGCCGACCGTACAGATCCTGCAACGCAGGAGAGAGTGCAATACCAGAGAGCAGGGCCACCAGGGCAACTACTTCACCGATAGTCCGAAACTAGCGACCATGTGTTGACGGAGGAAGGAGGGTTGCCGACCGTGCAAAACGCTAAGCGAGACGCGTCGTGAAGTGCGGGGTAAAGGGTAGGAACATCAACGTGAGCGTGCTCAACCAAGAAGAACGGAACCAGAAAGGAATCCATAACCCGCGGGAGGGGAGGCTAAAGGCCCCAGAGAGAGGAAGGAGATGAAGGCGTGATAAACCCCCGAGCAGTTGCCACGGGCGGAGAAGATTAGAGGCAGAGGACACTCTCACGATGATTTCCCATGCTGTTGAGCTTTCAATCGCTGGAGGTGGAGCGGACGAGAAAGATGAAGGAAATAGGGGGCGGAGCCCCCCCTTTTATAGAAGGAAATCCTAGCACAACCTTTGCCTCCCGACTCATACCCCAGTATGAGTCGCATATCCGCGTAACCACGGAAACAGTACAATTTGTTGTAAACCTTACAAAGGAAACCCCTCATAACAACAGTGTAACAAAAGAAAGAACACCAAAGTTATCCCAACACGTATCTCATCAGGGGGACCGTGAGACAAGAACTGTTATGCAGCGCTAGCCCTCGCGTAAACAACACCTTAATCTCTATAACCAAAAAACAAAAGCAAATTATAAAAATATCTACAAGGTGTGCCAAGTGCTGGAAGCATTGCCATCACATGACTAACAAAAGAAAGGACACACATAGCAAGCCACAACAGTTCCCTACTTATCATGGAAAATACCGGGGTTGGCTACAGGAGAAAACCTAGACAACATGAGGTGGAGAGAAACAAAATAGGCCCATGGGGCATGAAACTGGCGAGCTGGGGGGACCATTGAGGCATGTGAGGGGGGAACCGATGGGAACCGATGGGGTGGGTAGCTGGTTGCCGCGGCTCTTATCCAGGCGGCCTGGGTGAGGAGTAGAGCTTTAGTAGACCAGAGGGGAGAGTCTGGGCCCAAAGTAGAGAAGCCTTGAACGAGGGGTTCCCTGTGGTAGGAGGTTGACTGACAGCAGAGTATGGCATGACTGGAGGTTTCTTCTTCTTCACCACAGATGGGGCAGTGTCTGGGCTCAACTAGCCTTGACAATGAGGGGTGGGCGGCAAAGTAGCTCTTCTTGGCTCTCATCTGGAGGATATGTCAGCCCATGAAGTGGCCAAGCCCTGTGAACTGGGAAGGTGTTAATGATATTGGGAACATGTAGAATAAGGAGGGCAGTGCTAGGTCTCGCGACTCTTCAAGAAGCACGAGTGTTGTCGTTCATTTGAGTGCTCGGTAGGCGTTGCCCATGGTGTCATGGGGCAGGAGAGCACCACCCTGTGGGACGATGCCAGCTTTGACAAGGAGGGCAAAGGAGAGAGTCCCAAGTATAGCACATGCTATGTTGGTGAGCTCATGCACAGTGAAGTGGGATCTGACTTTCAAGTGTCGGCAGTTGGCTGTCCCAGAGAGTCGCATTACATTGGGGGGAGGGCTGGTACAGAGTTTCCTGTGCCACTCTGTGTTAGATGGTAATTTCGGTGTGAGGTATTGTGACAGCTAGTACTTGGATCGTCCGGTATTGGAGAACTCATTAAGAGACACGAGTGATGTAGACTAGATACAATAAGGAACTTTGGTATAGATATTCAATGGAGTGGTAACGATCAAGAAGAAAAACTTATTATATTAATAAGATCTCTTCTCCGTGCTTTTTTGACGAATAGCAGCAAAGATGCTTCGATATTTATATTCCGCATCGGAGCAATCGCGGAATACATGCCATCTCTATACTAACTAAGTATCGTGCTAATAATTCTGCAAACACATGCTGAGTGCGAACACTCGTAGACTCTGAAAACTCTATACCCCACCTTCTTGCTCCCATGGTCAACTTCTCGGTTGCCGCTACTGTTATTCCTAATAGTGTGGAGACCACGTCAGGTGTCAGCTCATCCGTTTATCCTTTGATAGCAATGACTATGAATTATCTTGCCCCCATGCTTCACGGAGGTAGTCTAACTCGGTAGAGAGAAGATGGCCATTGTTAGTTTGTTGGTTCTGTAGAGAATTTGGTATGCGCCCACATGTCCTATTCTGGACTTCCGGCATTACATGACATGTGCTCAGAATCGCACGTATGGGTCTTTCCCCTCAGACTCCATCTTTTACCAACCTGTCCTTTGTGGATTCACCCGATCCACTTTCTCATACTTACCTCCTTCATACCCTACACTTCTTTGTAGGTAAGAGGGGCCTAACATGTATGCAAAATGTCCCATTACCTCTGACTCACTCTTCTGATAGTCTGTCTTCAGTGTTTGTCGCATTTTTTGCCCCGTTATCCGATTCACCTGCTCCCACTTGCACATCGTAGGTGGAGGTCTCGCCTCATATACCCTGTGAACAGGATCTGGTCAGAGGGACGGCTGCGACGTATACAATGTTATAAGATGTGTTCCACTTGGAGTGGTCTTTGGTGTTTGGATGCAACTAGCCAGGGGGCCAGTGATAACAGGCCATTCCAAAGCCGTGGCTGGAGAGAGGTGTAATCTTTTTTCTTCGAAGTTCGTAGACGTCATGGTAGGGTAACTCTTACCCCTCAATCCGTACAGGAAGTGCGTGCGCCTAACACGAGCTCCCTGTTAGGTGCACGGACTCCCCCTGAGGATTTACAAGGCAAAGTTACCCTACCTTGACGCAAACGAACTTCGAAGGAAAAAGATAACACCCCCCTCCAGCACCGGCGTTGGGACGGCGCATCATCACTGGCAGCCTGGGTAGTTGCGTCCCAACACCAAATACCACTATCAATGGAACACATCTTATAACACCGTATACGTCGGGGCTATCGGTCCGACCGGATCGGGATCGGAGGACATATGAGGGGGGACCTCCGGGCGCATTATGCAGGTGGAGGCAGGTGGATCCGAAGACGGCGCATAAGGTTACAGACACTTGAAGACAGACGGTCGGATGGGTGGATGGCAAGTAACAGGATGTTTCGCAAGAAACTTAGTCACCACGTACCTACAAAGTTGTGTAGAGTACGAAGGAGGCAACATTGCGGAGTAAGTGGATCGGGTGCATCCACAGAGGACAAGTTGGTAAAAGATGGAGTCCGAGGGAAAAAGCCCATAGGTACGATCCCGAGGACAAGTCATGTAATGCCGGAAGACGAGAATACGACATGCAGTTGCGTGTCAAATTATCAACGGAACCAACCAACAAAGAATCGCCATCTTCGGTCCCGCGAGTTAAACTACCCTCCGTGAGCACGGGGGCAAGATAATTCGTAACCATTGTGGTCAACGGATAAACGGATGAGCTGACCTCTGACGTGGTCTCCCCACCATCAGGGATACCAGACGCGCAGACCGATAAGTTGACCATGGGAGCAAAAAAATGTGGTAGAGAGTTTTCAGGGTCTACGAGGGTTCGCACTCAGGTGAAGTTCGCAGCGTTCCGGGCAAGATACTTAGTTAGTATAAACTTAGCATGTATACCGCGATTGCTCAGACACGGAATATAAATATCGAAGCATCTTCGCTGCTATTAGACATAACCAGCACGGAGCAGAGATCTTATCAACATAATAAGTTATCTACACTTTTATAATGTTAACAATACTTCGACTATGTATACCAACGCGAGCCATCATATCCAGCCTACATTACTCGTGTCTTCTTAACCACTTCTCCGATATAATTACGAATAAGGTCCTAGCTGTCGGAATACCTCACGCCGAAGCGACCACCTAACCCTATATTGATACTTCTCATTGTTACCAAGGCGAATGTTTGGCAGAGACACTAATACTCCCAAACTCAAAAAACGTTTCGAACCAAGATCCTTGTGGACTATCTCAATAGACGAAGTCCTCACTCCTATACCCGAGTTAGGGCCTAAGAGCCCTACCACGAATCTTATTTCTGGTGGATAAACCCAGAAAACACTGTCACACTGGAAGACATAGCCGCACTATACCAATACCAGTACGGTGAAAACCTTACCTACAAAACCCCCTCGTAGAAATCAAACTCTATTTGGTACACCCAGTACCCAGAAAGCGAGCAACACTCATGTCAGTGTTTTGAGATACGAATAGTGTGTGGAGGAAACAAAAGATAAGTTTCCCATTAAGAAGTCGAAAAAATGGCCTCTGACCCCAAAGCTCCGGAGGTCATGGAATGGCAAGCAGGAGAGGAAGTCAACGAAGGGGGTGATGAGCTCTCCTCCACCGCAGCCCCAAGTGTAGAGACAATGGTCACCCACCTAGCCCCGTCACACTCAGCCGACCGAACGCTGCGATCCCCTGTCGGACTGGGCTTTCTAGCCAAATATGGGCCACCACGGAGAAGTGGTCGCCGAACGCCGGAACCCACAACCGAATCCCTCATGGGCTTTCGAATTCGGAAACTCGAACAAATGCTAGGCCGATTCGACCAAAAGTTTACCGTTAGCCAAGAAAGGCAACATGTTGCATTCAGTTCCCTACCGACCGACATACTGTTCATGGCCCAAGAGCTGGTAGAAGTCAAAATACAGTTGAAATCCAGGGTCCAGATAGTCGGTCGAGAGCTTGCCTGAATAGATGTACAAGTACAGCTTTTGGACTTGGAATCTCAGAAGGTTCCAGAGAGCTTCGCTACCCAGGTCGCAGAACGACTAGGGGAGACAGATGAGAAACAGGCCAGACACGAGGCTGTTACCTCCTATCTCCACGAAGCCGTGCAAGGGACTGGCGAACAGTCCATGCATCGGGACCTACTCCTGGACCGGGAGATCGTTCGGATAAACGAACAACACAAACCGGAGCTGGCAAATCACGAGATAAGAACTAATCTTGTGAGAGATGAGCTACGACACCATCAGGAGTCTCGAGAAGCCCAAGATGGCGAGATCGCGGAGCTTAAAGCCCTGGTGGAACAGTTGATAGGGCAGGTCAAGGGAAACGGGAAGGTGTCAGATCCGACACCAGAAGCTTCAGGGGCGGGTGGGGGAAGACCACCACCACCACCACGGCACAGAGCCACAGGAGCTCCAGGCGGAGGTGTGGGAGGAGTGCCCGATGCTGAGGGAGAAGGATCTGGAAGAAAGCCAGATCAGCGTAGGAAACGAAGATGGGACAAGAGACCCGCACCCCGGCCAGAAGAAGACGACTATGACGCTGAGAATGATGAACAGTTCAACCTGTTCTCTTGAGTCATGGCCAACGCCTTGGGACAACGAACGAGAGTCCCAGCGGAACCCCCTGCCATGTTTAGGAACGAGAAACACTAAGATATACGTATGTGGCTATTAACATGTAGGGATTATTTTGGTCGAAACAGTTGCAATGGGAAAATGAGGCACAACGAATCCAATATGCCATAAGCCGGATGGATGGGAAAAAAGTCGCACCGTTTGCGTTAACCTACCGACGACAAATGACTGGAGAAATAGGTTATACGAGACAACAAGGATACGAGTTCTGGCACATCTTTGCAGAACAAGCCCTGCGACGCTTCGGACCCAGCCATGACGCGGAAAAATCGCGACGCGAAATGGGATTGGTCAAATATCGTGGTGATGTCGCAAAATTCTTGATAGAGATGGAAAATGTAAATATCCATGCAAGAGTCACCGGGATAGCCTGGAGGAAAATGATTGAAGACGAACTCCCTGTCGAAGCATTACGACGACTCTCACACAGAGAATATGTCGACGATGGGGAATGGTTGGAAGCAGTCAGGACTGTAACTCGAGCAGAAGAAGATTTCAAAGAACGGAAGGATCTTCGAGGGGGCGGTCCCTCCGGCGCGACATGAGGCGAGAAAAGAAAGTTCGAGGATTGGAAGCCAACGGTACCCGCAAAGCGTGTAAAAAAAGAATACACCGCTATTGAAAAAGGGGATTAGCAAAAGAGAAAGGCTGGGGAAAGAAAGGTGAAGAAAGAAGGGTCGGTAGCACCGGCGGGGGAAATTAAACACAAGGTGTGGGCAGAGGCCCACTAGGGCGTCGATCAAAAGGTTGTCGATAAACGGAAATCTGACAACGAATGCACCTGGTGCGGAATGAAAAGCCACACCTGGAAATACTGTCGAAAGCCGATACAGGGGTCGGCCATATACCGAGGGCAATCGAAGCCCAGACGACAGTCCGCATTCGCACCGAAACGACGGCCCCAGGTAGCCACTGTGGCCGTTGATGGCCAGGGAGAAAGCTCGAAGCGAGCGGTGCAAAGGCCCCCAGCTTGGGCCTTTGAAGATGACCACATTTTATAAAAAGTCATCCAGGTACCGACAACAACGGTGTTCGGGTAGTGAGGTTGCGGCCTCAAATCGAAGAACCTGCGGCGTAGTCGGTGACGATATCCCACCGGAAGGCTCAAACACCAAAGGATTGCGGTTCCCATTTTACGTCCAGATATGGGTAGTCCGTGCTCACCACTGGAGCCATAAAAGAATTACAGGTGAAGAAAGCGGTTGACGAGACTAAAAGGGAAAGAGAAGACTACCATTCATCGGAACGGAACTTGAGTTGCATGACACGCGAAGGAGGGTGGAAATCCAGGGCAACCTGACTTTCTCTCAGGGTAAAACAGCCGGGCAGATAGAAGCTGGGGGTGCCTCTATTGGGCACAAGGTTCATGCCCGAAGAATGGTGTCCGAGTGGCTCTCGGCAGTGAGACCAAACTCGAAGGCGGAGGTATGGTGGATTCGTCACACGGGACAGCCTCACATGAGGGCTAAGTCGACGATAAAGGGCCGCGCACCCTAGTCGCGAACTCGAGGGGTACTCTAGTGAGCCACCACTCCTGTGATATCGTAACTCCTCAGCAGGACGTAAAGACCTCTAGTAGTGGGCTGCCCGATATCAAGATATTAGAAGCTTATTGGAAAAGTTTGTCTGAGGATGCTTTAAGAGCAGGTACTGCGCAGGCGCGGTAACAAACCCCCACGCGAGTTGTAACCGCAAAGATGAAAAGATTTCATCAAAGCCCGAGCGAAAGCTCTAGACCCGTTAAAAAACCAAAGCATTACGCCTGCCCAGAAGGGAAGGCATTTATTGAAGTAAAAAGAAGAAAACACGTAATAAGCGTGCTCTTAGATTCCGGTTCAAATATCTTTCTCATGAACCAAAACACCACGCGACGGCTCGAAATCCCGACCGAAGCTAGGGATTCACGGTTAAAAATCACAACCTTCAATGGCGAAACCGCGCCTACCTGAGGAATATTCTATACCCATCCTATTCTCCTAAAGATTTGTGCCAACGGCCACTGGAGCATGGTATCCTGCGAAATTGCGAACGCAGGAAGACATGATCTAATCATACCCTTTGGGTGGTGGCATAACGAACACCCCCTCAAAAATATAGCAGACCCAAGTAAATGGGACTTTGAAGAAACAAGGTGTCATGCTCATATAGAAGATGAAGCGGTGGCCGATATGTTTGAATGGGATGAAACTGTGGTTTACGATGAGGAAGCACAGTATGTGGGACGGATAGAACGAGAGGAAGAAGGGGGAGTACAGTTGGAGACGCTGCCAAAACCGTATTGGCAGTATAAGGAGCTTTTTGAAGAGAAAAAGGGGGAGATGTTGGCGCGTCAAAGAACTTTCGATCACGCCATCAACCTTAAAGAAGGGGCCGAGCCACCATGGGGGCCGCTTTACCCAATGTCGGCACACCAGGTGAATGAGCTGGATAAGTACCTCAAGAAAATGATGGCTGAGGGAAAAATAGCTGACAGCGAATCCCCTTACGGTGCTCCAGTCCTCTTTGTTCCAAAACAAGATGGAAGTCTGCGACTATGCGTAGACTATAGGAACCTCAACAAGTTGACAATCCTGAATAAATACCCCCTACCACTCCTGGACGTACTCCGAGACCGCGTTGCTGGAGCAAAGGTATTCACCACTCTTGACCTAAAAGACGGATATCATCATATTCGAATGAGGCAAGGCGATGAGCATAAAACAGCCTTTCGTACACGATACGGTCAGTACAAATACAAAGTCATGCCTTTCGGGCTGGTGAACGCTCCCGCAATCTTTCAGACAATAATGAACAAAATCCTAAGGTAATTCTTGGACCACGGTGTAGTCGTCTATCTAGACGATATCTTAATATCCTCCAAAAAGATGGACGACCTCATCAAACTAGTCCAAATAGTCCTCGACCGACTCGAACAGCACGACTTGGCAGTCTCGTTGAAAAAGTCTGTGTTCCACTAAGAAGAGGTTGAATTCTTAGGATACATTGTCAAGACAAGCGGAGTCACCATGAGTGATAGAAAAGTGAAAAGCGTCCAAAATTGGGCACACCAGAGATAGGTTAATGAAGTACAAATTTTCATTGGATTTGCAAACTTTTACCGACGTTTCATCAAAGATTTTTCAAAAGTATGAAAGCCAATAACCGAGACGTTGAAAGAAAACCCAAAGGATTTTCATTGGGGAAGAGAGCAGGAAGAGGCGTTTGAGGAGTTGAAAAAGAGGTTTACAACGGCACCAATTTTATCGCATTTCTACCCAGGAAGAAGAACCGTGGTCGAAACAGAGGCAAGCGACTTTGCGCTTGGTTGCGTACCATCTCAGTACCAGGGCAGACGGCATCACCCGGTAGCTTTCCATTCTCGAAAATTAAACAGCACTGAAAGAAACTACGAGATACATGACAAGGAATTACTCGCAATAATGGAAGCGTTCAAAGAGTGGAAAAGATACCTCTGGGGTGAAGAAGAACCCGTCACTGTATACACCGACCACCACAACCTGCAGTCCTTCTTAACTACAAAGGTCTGGAACCAAAGACACATCCGATGGGCACAGGAGTTTACCAACTATAACTTCAAAATAGTCTACCGTCCGGGAAGCCGAGGCGGGAAGCCCGACCCGTTAAGTAGACAGCCGGAATACCGTCCTGAGGAGGGAGATCGTCACAGTGCACAGTCAATTCTGAAATCAGAACATTTTCAAATTTGCGTAATTCATCAGAAACGAAGGGCGGAAACAGCTCTCATGCAAGAAACACGCGAATCTGGAAATCTCAGAATCATGAAGCTCCCGGATAAGGCTATAATCCCGACGAAAGCATTACCGTTTGCGGCTGGTCATGACATCTACGCCCTGACTGACGGCCTGGTACCAGCAAAAGGACAGACAATGGTGGAGACGGGTATTGCCATACATCAGCAAAAATAATACCCGGCGTCCTGTCCGTCCTGTGCGTCTGATGCACCTGACGCCCAAACTCTAATCGCGAATCAGGACGCGACGTCGATCCGACGTCGCATCCTGATTTTGCGTTACTTAGCGCTGTCCGTCCTGACGCCATCCCGACACGGACCCCTATGTCCTGTGGGTCCTGACAGCGTCTGGTGCACCGCCTTTGCGTTCTGACGTCGCCTGATCTAGGCTTCTCCCGCCCTGACGCCTTCAGATCCCGGACTCTCCTGCTCTGATGCCGGTTCTTTCTCACCAAACATCAGGGCTTCGTGCATCTTCCCACCTCGCATCCCGATGTTTTCTGCTCCCACCTCCCTCGTCCGGATCCCGCGATCCTGATCTCTCCCGTCCTGACGTCTCGTCACTAGTTCCTGATCTTACCCCCTATACATGCTGCATCCTGATCGAATCATGACTCTATCAGATGTCGCTTTGTGTTCTCGGATGTATCGTGAACCAAGTCTAATATGTGATCCTACACCTACAGACTTCTCTTATTCGTAACGCTCTCCTGATGAGTTTTACCGTATCCAGATGGCCGAGACGCCCCTGTGATACGTGGCTTTCATTAATTCTACTCTCAATTCCATAACTTAGCTTAACGTCCTGATATCAATACTACTAAGCTCATCTGTGTACCCTTTCCCAGATGTGAGAGCGACCGCATCCCAATATCATTTATTACTGCTATGCTACTCATTCTCAATCTCCTAACTACACGCATCACTGCTCACACCTTGCTCCTGCTCCATATCCGACAGCTCGCTATCCGCAGCGGCCTCCTCTGGCAGCTCAAGATCATCAAGGCTGAGCGCGAGGTGTCGCAATGTAGTAGGAGTCACGGTATTCTCCAAAGTTAACCCCATGGCCACCTCCTGTGAGCCGTCCGGCGTCTGCAGATCGGAATCGAGAAAGGTGAGGAGCCGGGTGGCCAATGCCTGGCTGAAATCGGAAGACGTGACAGTTTCCTGGGAATCGTTTCGGTTATCCAGGGCGCCCGCCAGGGTCCCAATAGGCAGGTTACTGGAAGTTTCACTGTGAATCCGTGGAGTCCCACGCGGGGGGCTGTCTCGACAGCTGACTCTGAATCCGTGAAGTCCCACACGGCGGGGGCAGACTCGACGGCTGACTCAGAACCTCCGCGGCGACACCAGCCCAGCCGTCAGTAAACCCTTCACAGCGATCTTCCCGTATCCTATGCTCCTTCTGAATCTTGGCTTTGATAGTCTCGCGAATGTTCTTAAGGAACATATTCTGTACCCAGTCTGGGCAAGAGGCCCACGTCTGGCGCTGGCGTCCAAAATGGTCTTCCGAGCTCAAAGTCATGTTAGTATCCTAGCCGGAACAAGAGCATGCCGGGTTCGGGGTCAGGCTCACCTCCTACTGCCTCGGGCCTGAAGTCGCATGTTTCAAGATAGACTCCTGTTTGCCACGCTCGCAGAGTATGGCAGAATATTGCACAGGTTAAGCAAACCGTGGTGCCATTGATCCGACCAAGAAAATCCGTTTCGGAAATCCCAAACATTTTCTTGCCCTTGAAGTACTTTCCCCATATTGCCTCGGGGATCTGGGGCGCGAGGAATCGATTCGTTACTTGCTGTGTCAAGTTCATACGCATTAGTTGTGGCCGGGCAATCACAAAGCGCACACTTACCTCATACCCTCTCGGGGAGCACATAAATCTATCCCTCTCAAGGAGGTAGTCCACTCTACGCGCAATCGCCGTTGGGTCTCCCGCGAGATCGTACAATCTTCTAATGTTGTCCTTTACGTCGAAAACCAACTGAGATCTTACTGCAGAGTGTCTCGCGCGTATCTGTCACATTTAGTAAGCACCCCTGGCGGTGTGCTTGATGTTTGAGTATCAGCGTCCACTTACTCTTTTTATGCTTGCCTCTGATGCTTCAATATTTCCTGCGTCGGATATGTCATCAAGAGCCTTCAGCCAAGAACGGTGGATCTCAGACATCAAAGTAGCGGGCGCTGGTAGTGGATTAACAAACAGGGTGTACTGGAGAATGAGAGTCTTGGCCAGCGTTATTACAGCAGCCTCGGCTCCTGTGGCTATATTTCGCCGTGAGTTAGTACCCGGCCAGATGTGCTCGTGTTGTGGCTTTCTCCGATCGCTGGGAGGACTCGAGCTTCTGACTCCAGACGTAGTGACACTGTGGGTGGCTAGCCTCGACGAATACGGTGGTACACTGGAAGATGTGAACGTTGGTGGAGTGTACGCACTACCTTGGATTATACATCATGGAGCCGCTGGGGTGCGCCTGACTGGCGCTGCCGCCTGCGATCCAGATGTGGTCGAAACTCGGACAGTCGAAACCCGGGTGTTGCTTGTCGTCTGCCCGCAGTTCGTGAGCGGCGACGAGCCCCTGGTGCAGTGTCGTCATCTGGAATGTCATTGCCTTCTGCGTCTGGTTCAGTGTCCGATTCAGTTTGATCAGATCTGCCCGAGTTCTGGTACTCATCGCTGCTATCATCGCTCAGACGAACTGTCTCTATATGTGGTTGTGCGTCAGGTTCCCCCTCGGGTTCTGTATACGCCGTGGTCTGTAATGTACTCCTTCTTGGGCGCTTCGCAGGTCGTGATACAAGACATCTTGTGATTTGTGGTGGGGAAGAACTCCGACCTGACGACTGTGCACCGTGGGAGCTGGCCGATTCGGCCGGCAATGTTCGTGTACTATGGGAGCTGCCTGATTCTGTCCGCCGTGTTCCTGATCTGGATCCCCTATCGGCAGGTACGGCGTCGCGTCTACCCCGGTACAGATTGCCTACTCGAGGAGCAGGCTGGCTGAGTGACTTGCCTTGAGGTTGTCTAGACATTGTGGAATACCGTACTGAACGATTGGCCAAGGTTTCTTCAGAGAGGATAGGAATTAGGACGTAGAGAAGTGTAATGTATCCCACGTGTTGTGAAGATTAGGAGTTTGTGGTTGTTGTTCAATGGAACTCGTCAGGTCTTATACCCTATGTCTTGTGGGGGGGAATCACATACTATCACTCGGTATTGAAAGAATCTTTTCGCCTGCAAAAAGGGGTTTTCTACTTGTTCAACATTATGTTCGTACTCTGGACAAGCTCAGGTAGTATGATGTTCGTCTGGACTCTGGTATGAAAAGGTTCGACTGAATACAATGGGTCGCTAATGTAGAAGGCGTCGCTAATGTCGCTAGAGCCTAAGCCAACACTAGCCTCAAGGAGTATCAGTTAGCCACACTAATTCTAGCAAGACATCCGCCCCGCCTAAAGCTGATTAGATATTTCGAACCTAATCTCCGGACGTCCAATCAACACCACTAAATCTCTAGATCTCAGTTTTCACGTCATTCACCCCTTAGTTCGGTTGGCTGACGCCAGCCTAGTTATGGACCGAGAATGCTATGCATGCCCAATCAGGAAAAAGGTATCAGACGTCAGCATTATGGGACGTAAGGATGAGAGATGCTGAAGCAAGGGTGCGCAATGGTATCATTACTCGAGTCCTAACACATACGAGTACTAGCTACGATTCCCAAACAGAAAATTCAGGACTCTAAAAAGAAAACTAGATCTAGTATACAGTAAGGTATTTGGGTATTTGGGGTAAAAATGAAAAAAGAATTAAACTCGAAACTAGGAAATCTCCAATTGTTTTCCACCTGGGCGATGTCTTCTAGAACGGCGTATTTATTCCAGGTGCGGATGGGGTGTTTTCTGGGGCGCGCTCAGAACTCTGAATTGAAGATCTGGTGCCGGGGGTGTCACGGATGCTGGTGGCTGTGTCGGGGCCACATTGGTGGTGGATGGCGGCAGTTGAGTCCGGGGAGAGGGATGTTCTATGGTTCTCTCAGGAGTCGAGAGAGCGAGGTTGGCGGCCGGAGCAGCCGGAGGCGAGACTCCGCGCTCATCGCGAATCATAGGTCCGGCAGGTGGTGTGTCCTCAGCGCCATCGTTCCCTTGAGGCCTCAAACCTACGAGCCCAGAATTCACTAGGAAATTCGTTGCCAAGGGGTTCTCCTGCGCAAATTTCCGGAGTTTTTGCAGCATCTTTGACTCGGAAGGCCCAGACGTACCAGAGGGCACCCCCGACCTCGGTGCAAATCGATTAGAGCTCGCCGGCTGCTCCATTTGCAATGGAATATTCCTCCGGCGCCTTGATGGGCCCGGGACTCCCGGTGACTGGTCCTACATCGACAATTAGCTATCTTATTTTGATCTGAGTCCATGTTCAGTCTAGATACTTACGTCTCCGTCATCCACAATGATAACGCCAGCACCAGGAGGCGCCCGAGTTGCTCCCTCTTGCTCGGCCTGTAGCCATTCATCCTCGTCAATCCACTCCTCCTCCTCCTGCATCTCTCACGCCGCATCTTCAGCCCCAGCCCATTCATCCCAGACGTCGCCGTCGAAAAAGGGGTACCTCCCATTGGGAGGCTCGGGGGTCTCGTCCAGGTCATCGCCGTCTTCGGGACGTAACTCAAGAACAATGAGGTCCAGGGGATCGTGGCCATTGTTAGCGAGAAGCCACGCAGGAATGTCATCATCTCTATTCAAGAATATCAGCTGGCGCATGGGGAGAGGATCTTCGGGGTTGTGACGTAGTTTGGTAGCACCCCCACATGTCGCACCGATCAGATACCGGAGGTAGTGGATTTCCTCTTCGACGTCTTGCCCGCTTACCACCCGGAGCAGATCCCTGATGCTCGGGGTAGCCAGGACCCCCCAGGCGATTCCCCGGTCCGAATCTCTTACACACCAGGGATGGCCGAGGAAAGGATGCTGGGCAGCCGGCGCTCACGTTCTACGAACGATATGGATTCTCACAGCCTGAGGGGAATACGGGGAATCCCAATCGGAATGAGCCACTGGCAACACCTGTTAATGAGGGGCTAAGTGAATAAAGATGGATAACACTAACTTGGAGGTTCCGCAACGTCGCCACGACCATCCCGCTCAGCCCTTTGACGCTCGTTGGACGTCTGCAGTTTCTTGGCCGAATCTTTGACCAGGATCTTCAGATGCCAGAGGAGTTCCCAAACATCGTCTGCGTGATGCTGGCGTTTGATGAGCTCAATGCGCTCCCTGACCGGCGAAAGGCCACGAGCAAATGATATAATTGAATCAACCTGCAATTCGGTTAGGCGCCCAGGGTCCAGAGGGCGAGCTATGATATAGGCCTTTATTTGCTGACGCCATGTGGCATAGTCGGGAGATGAACCTCGCGGATGTTTGAATCCACACCACGATTTCGCATAAGAAATGTCACCGTATACAGTCCTGGTTTGAGTTAGATTGTCAGTATATCAGATTCTGATTGCGGGATAGAGTGGTTTTATATACACTGAATCTGCCGCGGCCGGTTGAAAGTGTGCACGCACCTCAGGCTCCAGTTTTCTTTTCATTTAAAAAATGTTTGTGAGTTCGATATCTTATGATTCCACATCAAGACCATTCCATGATTGCTTACACTTCTTCCACGGGGCGATGGGCGGCTGCATGTGTCTGATTTCTTCTTCGGAGACCGCTCTGAATATCCGGTGTAGGATGCTGAGCCGCGGGACGTGTAATGGGCAGAGCGCTATTAACTTGGGTTACTAATACTAGGAGAGGTAGCCTGCTTACTTTCCCTTCCGCAACGGACGTCTCGCTATGCTCGGGGGCGCCATTGGTCCGTCGGCGATCATTGAATCTAATATCTGGGGGCAAAAACAAAAGGGGGGGGGGGGGGTCGATTGATACCCACTTGAACGGCATTTGACGTTCGTATATCTCAAGACACCAGACGTGGGGACGCAGGGTGTCAAC
>Ga0307517_10000238_pt1 | contig 93641 bp, 101 predicted proteins | sample 23_EM_MG_FD_194515 | JGI IMG/M metagenome (GOLD analysis project Ga0307517, IMG submission 194515) | Populus trichocarpa ectomycorrhiza microbial communities from riparian zone in the Pacific Northwest, United States - 23_EM | ecosystem: Host-associated > Plants > Roots > Unclassified | place...
GGGATGTGGCGGGGCGTTGCAACGCAAGTCAGGACGCACAGGACGCATGGGACGCAGGAGATGCGTCGCTTGCGTCAGGACGCAACGCCGACGGATCAGACGCAGGGTCCGTTTTTGCTGATGTTAATCATAACCATAGTCGATGAATATTAAACTAAGTTATATTACAAGTGTGCTAGTTAGGGTTCTGAATATTGGGTGTAAGGGTAATGAGGTCTTGGCAGTGTTACACTTGGCGTTACAACAGTTTTGTCACAATTTTTGTCTGAAAATTGGGGTTGAGTCTAGCCTTCCGGAACCATAAGTCTTAAACCTAGTGTAAAATAGGATATATAAAATCAAAATACTCATTTGACAAGACATTACTATTGGAAATACTGCTGACCAGACTATCTGGATATCTCCTTTGTTCTTTAGATAGCATCTGGGAACCCGCTTGTTTGTAGATTTGGAAATACACTAAGGATTCGCATATATAGCTTCAGGTTTGGGCATGTATTTGGATGTTCTAAACAGTATTTTCTAAGCAGGAATACAGAGATCAGAATGGAAGTAGAAAGGTTATAGGAACAGGCAGAATAGGGAAAGAGTAGAGGTTGTAAGCAGTTATGTTCAGACCCTGTTTGGCACACTACCATATAAAAAAATGTCATTTTTCTTGAAAACAGCTCTTATGCTATTTGAAAAAAGTGTTTATTTTTCAGAAATAATTGTGTTTGGCAATAGTTCTTGTTATTTCAAGGTTTAAACAACAAGAAGACACTGAACCATAAATCTAAAATCCGGTAAACCTAAATATTCGCTCACTTTTTCATCAATGTAACTGCTTTTATGAAGTTTTCCCACTATGCACAAATACTTTAGTAACCCCACACAAAAGTGCCATAAAAAAATGCCATTTTTTCTGCATACCAAACAGGGCCGTATTCTTTTACAACCAGAACTACTCAGAATAACTAGAAATACCATAACATTTATAGTATGTCAAACAAGGCTTAAATAAAATTAATAAATAATATTATATAAATTTAATTGTGTAAAAATATATTATTATAGTGTCTATAAAGGAAACCTTTAACTAGTAGTACCTACTGTCCTTGCCCTTGACATTCTGTCCATATCAGTCTGATGGCCATCAACGGCTCTTCTAACTAGACTACTAAGAGCACTATACTACAGGTTGTTGGGTTTTAGATAGATTATTAAATTTCAATGTTTATATAGTTGAGCAAAGAAATATCATAGTCTTAAGGATTTTTCATTTTCCACTATTATCCATTGATGCCCCCGAAACGGTCAAACCTCCAACTAGACACTAAGGCTGCCAGACTTGGCCAGAAAATACGATTTTCACGTTTCCCACTACCCAAATTGCTCAGCACTCTTACCAAGCCCAATATTCTCAGCAAATCACAAACCCCAGTGTGTCTCGCTACATATTTCACCGCTTCAGAGCCACCAAGGGCACCAAACTTGTGCCAAGACACACTGCACCTCACTCACCCCTTGAGCCTTCTATTCTGCTCAATTCCTAGTGCAAACTGGCAGAGGCCCAAATGATCCTGAGCCATAATTGCCGCGATATCCTTTATCACAGTGCATAACTACACTTCAAGGCCCGAGAACCTTGCTCAACCTGCCCCGTTCTCTAGCACACACAGAGCGGCGTAATCACACGCTCTCACTCGCACTCTATAAATAGTACCTTGCCATCGATGCACCATTGGCCCGCCTATCCTCGGCCATCCTCTCCTCAGCCTTGGTGTAACCTCCGATACCGACCTGCCAAATTCCTCCACAATAGCTATAGAAACGGCTTAGGCCTGCTCACAAAAGGCCTCACTCGCCTGACGTTTAGGTAAGGTGAGTTATATATAGAGTGGGGTCATCAATGGGAAGGGGGGGGTGCCCTGGTTTTAATTGGTTGGTCGTGATGCTGTGTAAGCCAAGGTTCGTGTACTTTTCTTGATACAATTGGGAGAATGTGAAGGGTTTGCGCGTCTGATCTGCTATGCTAGGGGTTCCCCATGTAAAGATGGGGGGAGGGAGAGGAGGTGGAGAGTGTTGGATTATGATGTGGTTGTTAGGTGTTCGGTGGCTGCATGATATGTACGGTATGGCATGGGACGGCATGCCGATGGGGTGATTGTACGATCATGGGGGCCATCGGTTTGGGGATATTTGGCCTTTGATACTGATCTCTTTTTGCATAGTAAGTACTTATCATAGTGGTGTATCATGGTACGGCAGTCTAGAGAATTGAGGGCCGGACACAGCGTTCCTCGTAATTGAACCACGTTTGCGAACACAACCGCTAGTCCGTCAAGATCTAGGCAAAAAGGCAGGATTTTTCCGGTATGCAACAGCAGCCGTGTTCACAACTACCCCTCGATCACAGGTACTCGAGTAGAAGGCTCTAGCACTGCTGACATGATCTGTCACCTTAATGCCGCCACTTAACTCACAATCCGTCGACTAATTGAGGCATTCAGCCCCGGGGTTGAGACGCTCATGCAGGATTTTCAATCTGAACAGATTCCGTTGTGCGCAACACTATTCTGCAGAGGGTGCCGGGTATCTTACTGAAATCGACCCTCACCCAACCAAATCCGACAACGGACGAGCCCCTGACCCCACCAACAAGACAGCTCTTGGAGAAAAGCCCGCCACAGCAGCGCCGACAATCGGCGCTTCGTTAATTCTATCGACCCTGTTCCCCGATAAAGTGAGTGTTGGACGGGGATGAGGAGAAGGGAATTTGGAACACATGCTAATTTATTCCAAGATGCTACCTTTTTATAACACGTATTACTGTATCGTTACTGCGGCACTCGTAATTGAACGACATTTGTGGTCGTGTTCGCAAACGCCTTTCAATTCCAACCGAGCGAACGGGAAAAAAATGATGAACAAGGGGATCGGTTTCTGGTGGCTGACACTATCGGTACGATCAGTATCTCATCAAAATATGATCAGATCGATCCAATCCCCCCTGCCCCAGCATGATCTAATCAGATCAATTCCCCCCCCCCCGCATCCCCTCGAGGGCTCCCCTGGAGCTGGAAACGAATTACCAGTATGAAACTACTTTGGTAGCTGGTCCTAGGTCTTTAGCCCAATAATACCGAGCTCCCGGAAGTGTCGAGATCCGGCAGGAAGTTTCCTTTTGGATTTTCCACATCCTGGAGCCTTTGTTGACTACGGCTTTCCTCTTATCTCCCCGGTCTGCAGCGATGCCTCCAACCCTTTCAGCCGTGCTCACCCGCATACAGCCGAGAGAGGGGTTTAGAAGATCTGATTAGATCCTCAAGTTTAGATCATGGCCCGAATTCGCCACTGTTCGCTAAACGCCACAAAGCCCCCCCCGCCAATCCATTATCGGGTTATCCGCTTATCAGCCTGTCAGCCCTGGATAGGCTTAGTTTGGCAGGTTAGCAGAATTGCGAATGGCAATTGCGGGATGAGAGACGTCTAAAGGGGTGATATCATGCTGTGCCAGGAAATCGCTAATCCTTCTCAGAGACCCTGCCTGTAAATCTGGAGACTACAAGGCTTACGGATATGGTGGATTCCATGAGATTTCACGGCAGTACTCGTAGATCAGCAAGGCACGCACCCATTCGGACCGGGAGGGACACCCAACACCTGGGGAAACAACCCGCATGAACGAAATAGATTCGTTCATTAAAATGTAGTTGCCTAGTCCATAATTTCAGATATCGATGAAATAGTTGCCGGTAGTACACAGACTCGAACATGAAGCCAGAGGTTTTCCATCAGGGGTATTTGGCACGCCATGATTTGGAATCATGATTTTGAAAATCGTGATCTGATTTCACGATTTGCAGACATCCCTCTCCTAAACGTGGCTATTTATACAGCTTTCAATTTTTATTCCAAATCACAATTTGGGGCTAACTGTATGAGAAGTAACCTGAAGATTCACTAGCAGTTACCACAACATTCAACAAAATACAAATAGTCAAGTTGGTACAAGACAAAAATATCAGAGCCTTAATTAAATATTCACATACACACACCACGAAGCTTTTCTCCTCAAATCATGATTTGAGATGGCGAACCGCTCGAATCACGGCTCGTCAAATACTATACCTCCTTACAAAGTACGGGATTGGTATCATGCCAAATGGATTGGATGTCTTTTCTGATGGTCAGACCACACTTTTGGGGATATTGCCCATGATCCTCACTCCGTACAATCTTTCAAAGCCAGAACGGGGTACGCTCCATACTCAATTAGGGTTTATGAGTGCGAGCTAGAGATGAATAAACTTCCCGTCAATGAGAGAAATAGTTTAAGGAAGTAAATAGGAAAAGGCGGGTAGATGATAACTGCATGTTGCTTGCTATTGAGCAATACTACGGTAAGGAAGAATAACAAACCATGGTTGACTGAGAAGGTTGCAACTAAGTACCTGTACGAGTCTTCTAACCCAAGGCGCTTAAGCGCTACTCTCCTGCTCGCTTTGCCGGGTGCTCGTAACCTACCGGTATCATCACAGCATACGAGTACTACATGTAAACTATCCTAGACTCGAGTGGCCGGGTTGAAGTTGCTCCCGTTTTCCGTTTCGCTGGTGACGCACTGAAAAAAAAAAAATATGAAAAAAATATGCAACAGCAGTCGTACAACGTCAGTGGAATTCGGTGCCAAGGACTGGTATCATATTGTCGTTGCCCAAACTATATTCGAGGATAGTCTAGAGTAGAGTAGAGTGCGTGACACCCTAGCTTTAGTCAATCTAGGATGGGGTCTTGCTTGTATGATACAAGTAGTTGCTACACTTACACCGTACAAAACGGGAGAAGCATTAAGCAAAACCCCTACGTACCTACATACTTTACAGTAAACCCCCCCGCCAATCTACCCCGCCTCCATCCATCCGTCCCTCCATCTGTCCGTCAGTCCGTCCATCCGTGCCAACCTCGCTATATTCCGTCCCGTGGCTGAAGCTTTTCGCCCCCCTACCCACGCCCGGAAAAAACCCTTTCGATGGCACGTGAGAGGGAAAGCCCGACAATCCCCTACGGTACCCCCCCCCTTGTATCGCAGGTATGATATCTCTAACACAATCCATGTGAACAATCCCCTCCCCTTCACCTCCACCTCCACCTCTTCCACCACCACCCCTATCCTCGGCAAACAATATAATATCAATATGGCCATAGCTATGATACAATATTACAGTACACCCCACTTCATCACTAAACTACCGCCGGCGGGGCCCCCCGATACGAAACATCACATCACAAGCATCGGCCACTTCCGATATCCACTTTGTATGAATACATGAGCGTGACAGATGGGATGATATGTTTCTCTTGCCAGCAGCCAAGGACCCCCAGATCCTCTAACCAGTCTAGTCCCGAACGTAAGCAAGAAGCAGGCGATGTGGGGGTTCCCCACACCCACTTATTGCCCGGGCAGCGGAAGACGGGGGGGCGGGCGAACCATCTGGGAAAAAGAAAGAAAGAAGGGAGGAAAGAAAAAAAAAACAAAGAGAGAAAAAAACTTTACTCCTGTCGTCTGCTCCTTGTCGGAGATCATCACTTTTGGGGCCCCGTGGGTTCAAAGCCTGCGACGTGGAGTGTCGTAAGTATCATACCTAAGCTGGTGCTCGAGTACCTGAAGTGAGGTGTATATTTAGTCCCCGATCGATTCACGGTAGTTTGGTTGCAAGCTATGTTGATAATTGGGCCGAGACGGTTGATAATGAAAACCGGCAGGGCGGGGGCGCTCTTCTGGAAGTTTTCTTTGTTGGTCAGACAGGTGGGTGGGAAATAGGATTAAGAGCGAGAGAGGTGATGGGAGGAGAGTAGGGCTTGGCGCTGATGCAGGTACCGGTTTGGTTTCGTTTGGATATGGGGTAATTTAGCAGTTGTAGGCTGTCAGGGTATCACGCAATATGAGTAGCAGAGCTTTGGAAGATAGTTCAGATGGGGGATTTGTTTGTAGTCCGATGTATGGGAGAGTTGAAACCCCTTGTTCATTTTCTTTGTGCGGTGTCTGACCTAGGTTTACTTTGGTTTTGTATGGCCGTCCAAGTCTGCGCAAGGAAGTTTCCCTTTTTTTTTTTTGCCCGAGCTTGATTTGGTTTTCGAGGTTCCACAACACCCGATGTTATGCTCTTATATCTGTCATGTCTAGCAGCACAATATCCTCACTCTCCCAGCGTTCTTGTGACTTCTCACACAAATTGATGCTCAGGGAAGATGCATTGTGAAAGATCTTCTGTTCCGAGCTAAACTCGCACCTTCCAGCTCCGCACTCAGTGCGGCTGGCTTGCCCTAGCGGCTCGTAGGAGGTAAGAGGGGTCGTGAATTTGTACTCGTATAGGAACCCGGATAGGCACGGGCTTTTTTGCTATACATTATGCGAATCCCTGTTATCGGGTACTTCTTGCCTGCCACGAGTGCTCGGGCAGAGCTACGATGCCCCGATAACCATTTTTCCCTACCGGAACGCCCACAACCGTCCAAAAGAAGTTCCGGCGTCGGTCAGCGATTGCAGCAAGCAAGGTAACAAGCAACAGTGCAGCCAAGTCACGATATAACAACACAGAAATGGCTCTAAAGCGTAAACATAACCCAAAGGCACGGGCTTGCTTGTGCTTTGTCCACCTGGTGACTGTCTTGCTGGCTGGCCCACCAACGCTACCGCAATGCAGACACTCCGCAGAAAGTAGTATGTTCCATCCATAAAACCATCAACACAAGTGCCGGTTGTCCTTTGATAGCCGCGCTTTGTACACTTACGTATGTTGGAGGTGCGGCGCCTCTGTTCCCTTTCCAATAACACAGACATGCACGCATGCAACTTCCACCGCCGTGAAACCCATTCATTGACCACTGTCCTGTTCTAGCAATTCGAGGCCCGGCTATATTTATGTCGAACGTAAATAGTAAGTATTTTTGGTAAGGGGTGTATAATTTACGGTAAGGTGGGCACAGAAAGTTTGCAACGACGATGGTTCGAGTCTGAAGCCTTTCTTCCTAGTCCTCCCTTCTTGTTGCTAGACTCTTTTGAGTTTTGATGCCGTAATTGTTTTATCCCCCATTGGTCCTGCTTTCCGCCTGCCAAACAATTAAGCTACCCCGACGACGAAAAGGGGGGGAATGAGAGGCAGGGGAAGTCAGTTTTCCTCTCGGGCTCAGGTGTGGTGAGTAGTGGGGAAGAGGATGAAGCTATTCGGGCACTTGTAACTTACTGAACACTAAGTTACCTGTTAACTGCGAGACCGCCTGGTGTGTAATGGGAGTAACGTACCTTGCGAAGTCAACCGAGGAGCTTGCAAAGCTACCATAACGGCCTCGAAATCTAGATCTTCTGAAAGTGATGGTTTTCATTCTAGAAGTCTTCGCTAGTTTCCTCTCCGGATCCCGCCTTCCTCTCCACTGCTTTCGCTTCCATCTCCGTTCTTTGCTCTGGTTGTCATTTACCTAATCGCAGCTATGCTATCTCTCCCTCTCCCGCTCCCGCAACGGTCTTGCTTTCGCTAACTAGCACGAAGGAGACTCACCACGATCCTGTTAGACTCACTCGAAACAGGTTTTCCTCTGAGAGTTTATGTCAGAAACGAACGTAAATATCACTCCCCCACTGCAAGCTATGTACGAATCGGGGACAAGGGGTGGGAAGGGTGCTTGCAGAGCTTTAAAGCTCCCTTCTCCATGTAGATATCACGGTTTCTCCCCCCCTCCTTACGTTTGGCATTTATGTAGTTTATTTCTTTTTTGGACAGCAGGCGGGGGGTTGCGGTCATCAAACAAAAAGTTGAGGGGCCGGCCGCCGGAGAGCTTACACATGCTTATCGGGCAACACACACGATCCCTTCTGATAAGGAAAGGGAAAGAGCTTTCTAGGCAAATTTGACGGTTGCAGCCTGACATCCATCGCTATCGGTGCGCTGGAGTTAAACCCTGCATGAGGAGGGGCCTGATAAGTAATTTGTCTTTGCTTTTCTTTTCTTTTTCTTTTTCTCTCTTCTAGCGAATGAGGGGCCTAGGAAAGGTAAAGAAAAAAAGATGGGTGAAAAATGGATCAATCTTCATAGAAAAACAAAATCGTAGATTAAGACCCCCGACTGATATCCGCAGAACAGGCGGAGGGGAGGGGGAGGGGAGAAAAGTGGTAAGGAGAAGAAAAATTTTGAAATTGAAGGGAAAAAAGGAAAGAGAGAAAGAGGAAGAGCAAACCCGGGGAATACTCGTAGTATCCCCCGTTGATCGGATACGGACGGTTTTTGAAAATTTTTACCTCCTGCGTTACTCCTGGCTGAAACCACGCGACAATCGTTCCTTTTCTTCGAGGCTTTTAATCGCTCTTTGCAACGGCGTTTTCCACCTGTGAGAGTTGATAGAGAAAAAGAACGGATATGCAGTGCATCTGTCCCACAATGATATGATATGATATGATATTTTCTTTTTCTCTCTTTACTTGTAACAATGCTGCCATAATTTTCTAGCTACAGTATTTCTGAAAGTTGGTGGGGAAACGCCTGAAATAAACTGGGTATAGTAAGGTAGGGACCAAGGGAGAAAGAAAGGGAGAAAAGAAACGGTGAGGTATTTCGCTGGTACAACAAGGACATGGTTTGAAGTGAAGACACCCATCGTGCAGTAGTTACCAAAGTTGCCAATAGACCCGGTATGTGTAACCAGTGAGCAGCGGTAAACGGTATGATACCATAGCTCCGGGATGAATATTGTCATGTAGGGTAGGTAGTTAGGCTGTTGAGGAGGGGCTCAGCTATACAGCCGCTTCAAGTTCAGGGATGCGAGAAATACGAAATATACAAAATAAATGGGACTGGCATGTCCTATACTCGAGTAATGACAAACCCAAGGATGCACAGGGCACAAGGTATCCCGCAGGACGAGGCTACAGGCAACTGTATTCTGCTCGTATAATTAGAACTAGAGTAGCAAGGTAGGTCTACAGTAACACAATGCAACTACAGTAGCCTACTGTACCTCCAAAAGCAAGGTGAAGAGGCCAGCATTTGTAGTTGCATGTACAGATATTACAGTGCAGTGCAGTACAACAAACTCTAGGCATGTCTCGAGGCACTTTTTAGCATCATGATATGATATTGGGGGCACCGGTGTTCGAGCAAAAGGTCCGCTTCAAACTGGGAATTGATAGTGGCGAAAAATCCCCTGTAATAGCAACCAGTTTTACAAACTTCCAATCCACAATCACGAAGTTGTGATGCCGGTATTAGAATACAAAGTGAAAAAAGCGTACACAATCTTTCCCCCACTCACGATCATCTAAAAGTGTCGAAATTCTCATCTCGCTTGGCGTGGCAAGTGTCCCCCCCCTGTCGACCCTCACCCTACATCACCCAAAAAAAAGCAAAAGGGGTTTTATTTTCTCCCGTGTCCGAATAGGGTGTCTTGGCTTTTTTGTCTCGAAATTCCTCCCTTTAAAACCGCCGTCTCCTTCCTCTCTCTCCCCATCATCAACGACAGCTTTTTACTCAACACAACTTGTTTTTCAGACCAAATAGTCAATCACGATGGTGCGGAATACTCTCTGCTTCTCTTCCTCCTGCCTTTTACTTTCTCGCTAACTTTGCCGCCATACACAGACCGAGAACTCTACCATCATCTCTAACACGGCGAATGTAAAATTCCCTACCACCAACGTCCGAAATACTTGCTCAAGCTGATTGATTTCAACAATAGCTCGTCAAATTTCTCAACCTAGATCAGAAAGGGATAATTTTGGCGGAGTATATCTGGATTGACGGTGTTAACGGCGTCAGGTCTAAGACAAAAGTTTGTTCTAGCCTTTTGTTTTCTCATCCCCTATAGTTTACCCCACCATCATTGACCCCGCTACTGACAACAAACAAACCCCAACAATTTATTGTTTTCTTGACTCAACTAACGCTTCTCTCTTTTAGACTCTCTTCAAGAAGCCATCCTCTGTCGAAGAGTTGCCCGAATGGAACTTTGACGGTTCTTCCACTGGTCAAGCTCCTGGTGAAGATTCGGACGTCTATCTCCGTCCTGTTGCCATATTCCCAGATCCGTTCAGGCAGGGTGACAACATCCTTGTTCTGGCTGAGTGCTGGAACTCGGACGGGTCTCCAAACAAGTTTAATCATCGGCACGAATGTGCTAAGATTATGGAGGCCCACGCGGATCAGGAGCCTTGGTTCGGATTGGAGCAAGAGTATACTCTCTTCGATCTTTATGGGAACCCATACGGGTGGCCCAAGGGAGGTTTCCCGGGCCCTCAGGGGCCATACTACTGTGGTGTCGGAACCGGCAAGGTTTATTGTCGCGACATTGTTGAGGCGCATTACAAGGCCTGCTTGTTTGCCGGAGTTAAGATCTCTGGAATCAATGCTGAGGTTCTCCCATCCCAGTGGGAGTTCCAGGTCGGCCCGTGTGTCGGTATCGAGAGTAGGTTTTCCCTCGATTTCACATATCGACTCTTACTGACCGTTTGGCAGTGGGCGACCATCTCTGGATTGCCAGATACCTTCTGCACCGCGTTGCCGAAGAATTTGGGGTTAAGATTTCGTTCCACCCCAAGCCTATCCCGTAAGCTTTATACCCGCCAGCAGCAATGGCAGTTTAATGCTAACATAACCCACAGTGGTGACTGGAATGGCTCCGGCCTCCATACCAACGTCTCGACAGAGGCTATGCGCAATGAGGGAGGCATGAAGGCTATTGAGGAGGCTATTCAGAAGCTTTCAACCCGCCATGCCGAACACATCGCCGTCTACGGCGATGACAACACCCTCCGTCTCACTGGTAGACATGAAACCGGAAACATTGATGCCTTCTCCTATGGTGTTGCGGACAGAGGATCTTCCATTAGAATCCCCAGGTCTTGCGCGAAGGAAGGGAAGGGGTACTTTGAAGACAGACGTCCTGCATCTAATGCTTGTCCATACCAGATTACGGGTATCATGGTCAGTCTAACCAAACTCCTTGGTCTCATGTTAAGGGTAATTACTGATATCGTTTATAGATGGAGACGATTTGTGGTGGTATTTAGATCATTGGTTTTCTTTCCTGGCGGAGTTAATGTCTCTTGGGTTGTTTTGTCTTTTTTCCTTTTTTTCCTTTTTTTATTTATTTTAGACACGAACGTTAGCAAGACCCCATCGAGTGAGAGGTGTTCGCGGAAGTCTAACTATTAATGCCAAAATGATATTATGGCCATGATATTGTGGATGTGCTTTTTGCCTCTACTCACTCTCGTGATCGTGCCCAAGAGAAGCCAAGTGAAAAATGAAGATTCGGTGTAGCCAAATCACTCAACCCCGCATAACCCACTCTTCGTTTCCTATTTTTTCACCCTTCCAAGACCCCGATCCCGTCGACCTAACCAACCTAAAACATGTTTTCCGAACCCTCCCGATAAAATATACGCCCCCTTTCCACGATACTCCTATCTCCCCAGTTCTGCCGCGGTGGGCCGAGGGGGCCGGCGCATACTTTTTTACTGTATCAGCACTGCACGATACGATCCCGATATGTATGTATGCACGTATGCATATACTCGAGTACCGAGCTTATGCCATAAGACGGATGTGGGGCCCAACCTGATAACCGATAAGGAAAGAGGTGTGGAAGTGAGGGGTGAACGAACAAGCCTATCCCAGCCAGTCAGCTCGCGAATACCAAACCGGGCAGCGAGCCGTAGATTCCAGATAAGCTGTGCATAGGGGGGGGAAGGTACTGTACGAGTAAATGGGGCTGAATGCCCAATACCGGTACCGGTATTTATTTATTTATTTATTTATTGGCCTGGACATGCCTATTGCGTAACGTGCCTGATTTGGGGACATTTGTCCATCCATTCGCTGCAGCCAACCGGGTACCGCCCCAGCGGCAGATGGGATTTACGTATGGGTGTACTTGTACTGTATATATATGGAAATTGGTTGTATATTAGGTTGGGATACCGTACCCATGGAGGCTGGACAATTTGTGTGGGAATTGCCACTCCAACTTGGTGACGTTAGTACTAGTACTACCGTATGGGTTGATAATGATAGTTACTTCCTTAGGCTTACGAGAGACGGATGGATGGACGGACGGAATGCTGGATAAAGTTTCGTGGTTGGATTGCGGTGTCCTTATTTATACTGGGATTCATCACCGCCACCGTGATAACGTGAGGGGGATGCGGTGGCTGGATGGATGGATGGACGGACAGGTGGGAATATGGCTGCTGCACGCACTGACTGCTCCTGTGTGGAATTTTCTTGTTCTTGTTTCGTGAAGCATCGGGCGAGAGCTTTGGGCGTTGGGTGGATGGGAAATGAGATTCTCTGCGGGATTCGAGGGGTAGGTTGATTATGGTACTCGAGGAGGCACTATAGATTAACAGAGGAGGAGGAAATGGGGGTTTAGCAATAGTGGATGGATGCATGGTGGGATACGGATACTCCGATTTCGCTGTTTCTACTTTTTTCTCTACCGCATATATATATCTGTACCGCCGGTAGACTATGCTACTCTGCGATATCAGGTTGCGGTTCTATAGCGAGGTGAGGTTGGACTTTGAGAGTTGGAAGTAGGTGTACTGACGGTCTGGTCTAGTGTGGTATTTCCATATCTTGAACCCGCGACGTCGACACAGCGTGTATGCCCCATAGAAGGAGTCGGACCTTCACTCATCTGTGAAAACACTCGGTGTGAGTGCAAAACACCAGCAGACTCCTCGAGATCTCAACGGATGTGGAAGCAATCTAGTTTATTTCCACCTTTTGCAGTTGGCCTTGTGCCTCTGACATGTCCGCCAATCTCCCAGCAATGAGGAGACATGCTGGATGGGGAGGTGCGGTATCAACCTGCTGCCCCTGGCAAACAGAATCGGTCAAACGTTCTAGCTGTAGTGACATATTCTGTCTAGCTAGCCAGGGCTTAGGGTTCGATAGAGGGCAGGTATTTAGGATTGATGCTTTGCTGAGTTCTGACTCTATAGAAGAGAACAGACAGGCAGGAGGGCCCCCAGCCACTGCCATCAACATCCTTCAGACCCCACACCCCCCCCTCCTCCTTTGTTCCTATCGCCAGTCACTGGCTGCTAAGAGGAGAGGAAGGGGCATGAGGGCGGTGAAGCTCCCACCAGAACGGAAAAGTGCTAACTCTAACGAGTGAGCTCCGCCCTATCGGAGACCACCCCCGCGGGTTGTTAAGACTAGGTGTGGGAGAGCACAGTATTGCGGCCTTTGTCAGTAGATGTATAGATCAACTTGCCCGTAGGTTAAGGACTTGCACTGCCACCAGCAGCGGTGTTGCAGGAAACCCAACACTACGGTTCGAGAATCCATAAGCCAGTACCGCGCCCTTCGCTTCTGCCCCCGGCGACGTGGAGTATTCCAAGAACGCAAGAGGCGTCAAAAAAATGCTTTCCGGGAAGTGCTAGAGCAACAAACATCAGACATCAGATAATCCTGGAAGCCGTTATCCTTTCCGTGGAGCTTGGTAGGGTGTGCTGGACACCCCCTTCTGGCTTCGGGTGGCAGCTCTATGGGAGCAGGCGATTTGACCTTGGAGTCGGTGTCGTTTACCTACTACGTCCACATTATCGCCATTGGAGAAGATAGCTTTTTTTTGTTTTCCGTAAGGTTGATGTTCTCAAGCTCCCTCCCTCTAGCTATCTCTCTCTCCTTTCCCTTTCTTCCTCTGGGAACAGGTGTATGATAACACCCACCATCCCCCAGGCTTGGATCTTCCCTTCATTCCCATATGGCGACTTTGTGTGGTCACCCATTATCACTCGATCCACCCTCTCCTGTCCGCTGTCTGTCGGTGATACCCCTACAATAATAATAATTAGCTTCCAGAATTCTCCATTAACTTTTTTGCTTCCCTCACTTCTTACTAAACTTTAGACCGTTCGTACATAGAAGAGTTTTTCTCTCTCTTAGGCTTCATGTTTGCTTTTCATTCCTGGTTTCCGGTGCATACATGGACGAACGCCCCACTGAAAATACCAGCCTTCTTACTTTCCGCCTCGGACAGTATCCTCCATAGCCCCAGCACAGTGAGAGATGAGCCCTGGCGGATGACTGTCGATATTTTGGTAGATTAGGTAATGATATCAAACCACTCACAACAGCAGGATCTAGCTAAGCAACTGACTCGTAATCCCGAAGACTGTAGTGGTATAGGTATTTGCTGATGGCCTATTAGCGGCAGAAGACGCCGTAATCTGAGGAGTGAACACTCAGGTAGTGAGTCAGGCGATTGAGAAGAGGCATGGCTAGGAGAGCCATCGCTGGTAGCTCATGGGAATCCCAGATAGTGAAAAAGGTTGGTATGGCGTTCTCCGAAGAAATTTAGCCCACAGCACCACTGCCACCAAAAATGGAAAAAAAGTCCCCAATGGCTTTCCGTCACGGCCACCCACGATCCAGTCCAACCCAAGGGACCTCTCATGGTCACGCCGAGAACCCGCCTGATGGGCGTCGCATCCGCCAAACGCTAAACAAGTCGACTAAACCCACTCGCTGTAAAACACCTTTCTCCGCGCAATCTCGGAACCCAGCCACCACCGCAGATCGCTCAAGAAAAGTCACCTAGCGGTATTGTAGGAGGGAGAGACCCTGCCCGTCCTTGGTAGTATTCACGCCTCGAGACCGAGACACATCCCACGATTCGGCCAGTCATAAACCGTTTCTGTAGAATACACAGGTGTGCAGGAAGGTATACCGGTACACAGTATTCTATTGCGGTAGAGGGAAATGCGCATGATGCAATATTGCAGAGCTACGGGTATGTCTCAGAGAGCGATTCCTAACGTTAGGATCGACGTAGCGGAGATGTAGCCTACCTTCCAGCGGGCATTCTCATGTCGCAGGATTGGAGCTGTGTTCCTTCTTTCTTGTTTTTTGTTTTTTCCCCTGTTTCTCTTTTTTTTTTCTAGTGCGTCACCGCTAAGAAAACGGCGAGTTTAGTCCGGTGGCCGAGTATACCGGTAGTTCATTTATACACCCCGAACGAAACCTGGGGTGTTTAGTTTAGTTTGTAGAATTGAGTCTCTGACGGGATATCCCGTGGATAACAACTCCACAGTATCGTATCCCAGGAGGCAAGCTTCTAGAGCAGTGGAGCACAGACAGACTGACGGAATTCCCCGGTTCTTGAGGGGCGGTTTTCCTTTTTTTCCGAACTAGCTGTTGGATTGACGTCTTAGTATCCCTAAAGCTAATTTGCAATACCCACTATTACCCCACAGTCGTCGCCTTAGGCCGTTTTCAGGCACTAGTTTTTTCAGTCTTTCTTTCGACCTAGGGTATGTAGTAACGGTGTGGTTTACCAGCACATCAATTTTAGCGAAGTCCAAATCCGTTGATTGGTCGGATTCATCTGTGGACATGCCTACTCGAGTACTGTACTTGTACTCCTTTAATATTGCAGTCTATATCAGAACTAATCAATCAAGGCGATAGCCACGAGTCCACGACCACCACCGCGCTAAGAGCTCCTGAAAGTCGGTACCGAGGAAGGCGTCATATCTGGGGACTTCAGCCTCTCAGGTAACTTATGCTAGTGCCCCGTCTCAGCCAATCATGAACTCTCACTCACAAAATGCGGAATTTTCTTAGTAGAAAACGGTCAGCACTACCCGTAAGAACCTGAGTAATTGGGCCGTGTGCCAGGTGGTCCAAAACCCCCTCCTCCAGAAAAGGAGCGAAAAACGCACCAAAAGACCCGCCCTCCAAAACAGATAGAAAAGAAAAGCAAGATAACCAGGCCTCACTTGGAAAGGAAACTCCAACGTCCTAACACATGGCCCACTTGTTCGAGTTCTTGCGGTACTGTGCCTCCAAATTCCTTTTTTTTCCTTCCCCGCCCGCCTACTTGCTTCGGGGGGGTGCCGCTAATAGTAAAAGATTTCCCCCATGTGCCGTTTGCTTGTCGTTAAAAAAAATACAGTTTACCGTTATCAGAGCCTTTGCGCAACCAGTTTCCGAGGGGTGCCTTGCAAAGGACGCTAGAAGCAGAATTGGGATTTAACGTTTAGTAAGTAAACGGTCAGAGGGAGAGAAACCAGACCTCACCCGACCCTCTGCCCAGCCTTTAGATGTTCAATTGCGCAAAGGCTCTACGCATGTCGGCATGGCTACCACCTTTAGCCTGTGTCCCCGCACTCGTTCCGGGGGACCCGAGAAAAGTTTCGCTGCAAAGTCCGCTGCAGTAGTGGCTCAAGATGGCCCATCCATCCATCCTCCCATGGTCCGGACGTATATGTAATTGTAGACAACACGGAATCACATCGCAGCCCCACGCTGACATGTGGATGATGTCCCAACTACCGGGGCGGGTAGGAAAGACATTCGCTAAGCTGGCTTAAAAACCGGCCCTCATGCACCGTACCAGTAGGGCAGTGGCGGTGGTGTCGGAATAGTCTCCGAGGATTGGACACAGTTTCATAAACCTCGTGGTTGAAGAGTCCGAGAACTTGGATCGGCTACACGTGTATATACGAGTACATGGGGCCCTGGTAGCAGGTACTTATATCTGACCCCTTAAACTTACATGTCCTTCCTTCTAAGGAGAGAGCTTTTGGAGAGGTACATCCTGCGAGTGAGATGCCGTGAATAGTGTAGTCCTTCCATCATCTGCTGTATCACAGGAAGAATTGATTTGCCAGACGAGATTTCAGAGCCCTTCAAGGCGGACAGGTACTGGAGAGTTGTCCGACAATGATCTCCCTTTTTCCTCTCCATAAGCGGACTGTGCTTATGTCGTTGTAAATTTTGCCTGACATGCACGACTCTTAACTTCAGAGTATTTGCCCGCTCGCATCAAGGAGATGGGCCAAAAGACGCAACGGAGAGAAAAAACATTGATAATAAGCGATACCGGTCCACCAGATCCACCACACGTCACTCGACACGGTAGCTATTTTGGGGGATTTTTTTCCCCTAGGAAAGGAGTAGGGATCTTTCGTTTGTGCCATTTCTATATTATCAGCCGTCAGATATTTAGAGGAATGATGCAGGAGAATAAAATGGTGAGATCGGGCAATAGAAGCGGGTGATAGTGACCATGGTTGCAGATATGATACGACGGAATAATCTTTTAGCAGACCTGGCATGATAGTACAAGTAAAACAGATGTGGCTGGACACCATTTCAACAGATCTCATGCCATTACGGTACCATGCCGTGGCTAAGATATCCAAGGTCTTTACTCTCCTACCCGATAGGGCCGTGAGAAAAGTAAACCTAGAAGGTGTTTTTCTTCCCTGGGCCCCCAGGTTTTGAGGGGAGGGGATTCTCCACCCGAAAGTTTCACTCAATATCATACTATATTCCTTTTCGGGGAAATTACTCCCGTTAGAAAATAAAATAAAGTAAACAAAAGAGGGAATCTAGTGCAAACGCAACCCCGGCCAGGAAACCCATGCCATAAGCACAGCGTAGCACCTGTGGGATGACAAACTGCTCCGAAGAAAGGCCATAGACCCGATCGACGCGGGGTAAAAGGGTTCCAAATGCCCCGGAAGGCGAGGGAGAAGAGGAAGGAAGGATGAAATGGAGGGGACAAAGGTTTCATGATACAAATACCCCAGGATCTCCATTCTCTCCCGCATGCTGCAAAGAAGGAAAGACAGCCAGTGACCGTACCGCGCAACGTGCCCATACCCTCCAACCTGTGCTTTAAGCCAGAATTGCCGCAGGATCAAATGGGAATGCATGCTATCCTCTACACCTTATGTGAAACGTGATACGGACGGGGTCGAAGGCAACCAGCGAACCTCGAGGGCCGTGACAGAGAATGTGTGAAACGGGTTCGCCGATACAAGCACGATACCAGTCGGCTTATACATATAAGGTTAGCTATGGAGCCGGTAATCCCGTGGGATTGGGAAAACGTGGATGATATTGAGGGGGGCAAGTGGACGAATTGGGCCACCGGAGGGAGTTTTCGATAGTGCGGCTTGTTACTGTTAGAGTGAATTTGGGAGTAGAATTGTTTAAGTTTTGAAGAACCGGAACGTACGATTGAGGAACAAAAAGGATTCTACATGTCTAGCATGTTCGTACTCAAGGTAAGCCAGAAATTTAACCCCAGAGCTCGTCCCTCGTTCACAGCGAAAATGCTTGCAACACACGTGCTCGTCGAGTAGTTACAGTGTTGTGGTCCCACCAGGCCTTTGTTCTAGGATTGATCATCCACACAGCTTGAATCCAGCAGCAAATTCTAGGAAAGCGGAAACCTTTAGTTGTTCCTTCCGGGCCCATGAAGGTTAGAACATTGCCTTAGCAAACTAGTGCAGCAAGTCACTACATGTACAGTACCGGCCGCAGCACTGGTACCTTACGTTTACAACCTGCAAGCACAGTGCAATATGCCACGACGACCTAGAATACTACCGAACAGTAAAACCCAAATAAAATACTTGTGGTTTTCCTGCCACCAGTTTATTTTGTCCATCTGTGCACTCATCAACTCCTCTGCCCGCCCCTCTCTCAGGAATCCAGGTTTTTAGACAGCTGTTGCGCAACATGGCTACAAACTAACTTCTATTGTAGGGTCTAATAATCATACCGGTACATACGAGCGGGATAAGAACATGAAGGGTTCCATCCTCAAACTACCTAGGACTCCAGATATCATATCATTTCCAAAGCTGTTCCGAGCCAAATGTTTGCAACTCCTCATCCCCCTCCTCATCCCCCTCCCACCGCCATATCCTAAGTAGGATATGAACTAATATTTGCAATTCTTTCGACAATGTCTACCGCCGAAAGAAGGTTCCGGGACCCCCACTGGATCTCGGCGCTCCGGAATTTACTTCCGATAGCGAAGTATTGATTGCTGGAATTGGCCTGGCGGGGGAAGAAGAAAAAAAAGCTAGGTTAGCCCTTAACCTACCGATATCCAAGTTCGAATACTCGTATCACACTCGCTCTTGATATTGACCGCTTCCGCACTACCGGTAAATTGTTATGGTACAGGAATTCATATGATATCCCACCCATACTGTACTCTCACGTACCCAATCTAACAAGCCGCTAACTGACACTGGTCGCCGAATATCAGAACGGCAAGGAACGTAGGTAATGACCTCACTCCGCGAAAGATAACCTATCACAGCTTTCCACCAGAAAATCACAGACATCAAGTCACCCCGGCTATGTGCCGAGCATTGCATATGGTTCGTTTGTTTTGAAGTCTACATAAAGTTAGCCCAATGCGTTATACGGAACATAAGACCCCAAGCTGATTTATTTGAACGTATGGCCGGGTCATGATATGGAGGTCAAGCAGCGGTGGCAGTGTGAATTCCAAAGTGAAGCGACAGGGAAAATCGCAATTGGTAATAAATGACCCGATACTCCCTTTGGGCAAACTACTCACATCCAAATTGACAAAAGCTCTCCTTGTCCCGGGAGTGGTGAAAATGGTCAAATCACAGTTTAACCACTGGACGGAAGCCTCCGTCGCTTGTTCCGCGTTAGCGCGGTTTAATCTGATCGTCGCTGTACGAGTACTGCATGGCAGTGATGATTTGTACAGCCCAACTTCTAATATTTATAGCGGAAACGCTGTATTCTTCATCTTTGCTCCACCGGCAAGGTCTTCTGAAGCCCTATTCAGCTTATGCATTGATTCTTTTAAGAAGGGACGCTGGCTATCAATCTTCATAATGATGCTCCGGCCAAACATGGGAACCAAAAAATAGCGCGGGAACCTCCAGAAAAATAGGGCTAAAAGGAAGACCGATTGCTGCCCCCCGAAATAGTCAACCACGATTGGCTTTTCTTCCGGTGAGGTCGATGAAAGTCCTGCAGATTGAATCAGTAGGCCTACGCAGTGTTTTATGCTATGGTATTCAGTACAGCCCCAGTTTTCAACGATCACAACCTTTAAGGATATATCGCCGAAAAACCGGATTCCTGTCGAGGCAAGGGTGTACTCTTGTATTGGTATCTCATCAATTGGTCAGTCAACCGGGAGATCCATTAGGTTGAAGGACCTAGTTCTGCACCTCTTTTCTCTCTTCTTCTTGTTTATTTTTCTTTTCTGATTCTTAATCGGGGGACTGGCTACGATCATGTCAACTGCGGTCTAAAAATGGAAAAGTGAACCTTTTTTCTTTTTTTCTATACGCTGGTGTCTATCACTACACGCTTGGCAGATGGGTTTGCCCCACGACCGGGAGATCCAACATGGCCCCCATTCCCCTTCTTATCACAAGGAACCCCCCAGAGGGAATGATCTACAAAGACTTGATACCAGGATGAGAAAGATCGCACCATATCGCATCGTATCGTATCGTACTATCCTTGTATTGATGCTTTCTGTTTTCCATTGGTAAAATGCTGGGACAGATACTCGAAGTGATACAGGATCACATTGCATTGTATCATACATATCGTACGGCTGTCCGGCTCCAAAATCTCGGCGCTGGTGCTCTAAGATTTAGCCCCCCATTTTGGAATCTCTTATCAATCAATCTAGAAACCTAAGGCTGGTTGAGAAGAAAGCAAGGTACCGTATATCCATATCTCACAGTTTGCACAATGCAAGGTAAGAATACGCGCACCATACAACTAATATGTCGGCGAAGTCTCTCATACCTGACAGTATTTTACGGCGCAGCTTCTAAAACGTGTGTCGAGGTTTATCATTGGAGGGAGGTGTGGGTTGTGGTCGCGATGATCTGGATCGCCGACTGATAAAGTTTTAGGCAATATCCATTCCAGATTGCGACGAGAATACGGGCATCATACTACCGGTACCGTAGTAGTACCCTGCCATCTTTCCCAATACAGCGAGCACCAGGCACAGCAAGCACTGCGCTCACAACATGCTTTGAACCACGGCCCAAAACCACACAGCCCACGAACGACCATCCCAAAAGAACCTCTAAGCTGGTTTCCAATTATTGACGCGGTTGTTCCATCCTTTAGGGTAGAGAATCTGGGTGACCATACAAGCCTTTTAATGATACCCCCCTTCCCCCTTCCCCCCTCCCCGAGTACTACCGGTATGGCGGTATTCTGCTTATAAGGCCCCATCCAAGGAAACACGTTTGCTCACGGGGCAATTGGGTTTGCTCTTCGCACACCGACCACCCACATGGAGTTGATATTACCGTACCCTTTTGTGCAGGCAGAATAGGGGAGACGGAGACATGACTTTATGCGGTAATGGGTAGCGCCCACCTGCTCGAGTCCAGAGGTTAACCGGTTGCTGCACAGTACCGGCGGTGTTCGAGCACAACGGTACAATGTCCCGCGTTCTCGGTAATTGCAAACCGGTGAACACAATCCTTCCGGCGCTTTGGGTAGAGTTGTCATACTACTGCCAGAACATCATCCTACCGGCAAGAACTTTATTGATTGAGAAGTGGAACCTAATCGTTGGACGATTTTTTTTGTTTTGTTTGAATAACTGTGCCGGTAGGATGTTTATGAGCGTAATCGTATTAGTACCGGCAGAGTCATGATCATTCCGGGAATATATTCCATTCTAGGAAATGCCTACCACCCAGCCCGCCCTTCATAATGCAATGTTGTACTCGGCGATTCATAAAAGTATTCGGGGATTCGTATGAATCTCCAAGTGAATTTATACCAGTAATCACCGCCGCCGCACGATACGGTGCCCTTCGATAAGCTGTCGAACGAAACCATCATAATATCTGGCGCAGATTTCATTCAGCAAGCTAGATTACTGCCCCTGCAATCTCCGGATTCAAAGACAAAAGAGCTCCGGGAAATAATTATTTGCGCTTTCCTCCGAAGATGGTATAAGATCGGCCCACCATCTCATCATCATCAACTCGTTCTCCGCAATTCTGCTGGCCTGAAAACAACTAAACCTCTCGTGGCCTAACAGACAGACTGATTTCAGCTGATGACAACCGATAACTTTTTCACCGTAGGGAGTGTGTGTGCCCGCGTACCATGCACACATCATACATGTACCCCAGCCCCTACAGCAGGAATGTTAGCTCCTCGGCCAGAGCGTCAGACAGGGCGAAGAGCTGGAGCTGCGCGCGGGCAAGCAGGCAACTTGAAGGACGTATAGTACCGTAGTGTATCTTGGAAGTACAGTATCGTACAAGCAAGAGGACTTTTACACCAACCCACCCGCCATGTCAGATGTCGAAAGGGCCTTTTGCTCGAGCACTCTACTAATTAGTACTGTACTCGTACACGTACTGGCCGGTATGGATAGGGCCGGTCTGGGAGGGAGCAGGCAAACAAGCGCAATGCCCGAAAAAACAGGGATCCCCAAAAATCACACCCCCCCCCCCCCATTATCCCGGATTTCGACATTCCGGATACCCGGTACCTCTCCCTATTATCTCGTGGCATTCTGGCCCAAATTTCCTTTACAACTAAAACCTGAACCTCTTGTTCCTAGAACTATGATACTAGTACTTGTACAGTACCCACTGACGGGCTCTCCAGATTTTGCTGGCTGTCCGGGATAGTTCTCGCATTCTCTTCGCGCCTACATAGCAATAATAATATGCAAGGAAAAGTATGATACCAGTATCATACATGTACAGTAGAGTCTTGGCGTAGGTTTGTATGATATGATATTATGTATGCGCCCACTTTTCCCAAAATGCCCCCTTCTTACGATACTGTTCTCAAATCACCCACTTAATTCACATTGGTCGAAAAAAAGGGGATCCATAGAATAAAAGAGTAGTCGATCTTAAATAATAATTATAGATCGGATTTGGCTCGTGGAGAGGTCCATTTCAGGTGGCCGGTATCATCCTGTGCTGTGGCGGGGTGCCACTGTACTAGTAACTGCTTATGGCAAAAAAAACCCGTGCGTCGTCCGAGCGCCCCATACGGATCCGCAACCCTTGCTTCCGGATGCCTCTCGCCCGCTACTACTCCTCGAGCAAACTATCATAGCACGGGTAGTTCTCAGACCCTAGGCAGGGAATATGGGATGGGTAAGAAACCGGGAGAAACTGGAGAATCTCGCTAGGACGTTGGGGCTTGTCTGTTGGGATTTTCTTTTTTTGATTGTCTCAACCGAGAGAATATTTTTTTCGCTCCGTTTTCTCCCCCCCCCTCAATCCAAAGGGGGAGATATTCTGGATATCCTCCTAGCGCGATTCTCAATTACCCCAGCTTTTTTATTTTATTTTTACAATGGCCAAGATTGAGGAGGAGATTCGAAGAGGTCAAAGGCTAATATTATAGTAAAAATTAATCAAAACACGCTAGCCTAAATTCGCCAAAACAAAGAACGCGTCCAAAGTGAAAGTCACGCTCAGCCAAGAAAATCGGAGACCTGACAAGTTTCGCCAAGTCCGTCCCAGGATCTCCTAACTCTGAGCCAGCGGAACCGGGGCTTGGCAGCGAAATGTGACCGGCGATGGCAGAAAAAGTACAATTATCATAGCAGGGCTGTAGAATACCCGATACCGTTGCACAGGTCATAAACAGGGGAAGGAGGGCGAAGGGGAAATGACCATGGTCTCTCTCCCAAAGGGATGAATTGAAGGCATTGAGGAATCTTCATGAAACATCACTCTACCAAGGAGGGTGCCGAGCCGCATGCCTGATGGCTCAGAGATAAGAGATCCTGAGACGGCCCTGACGAATTTCAGCGTGGGTCCGAATTGTTTTCCTTATGGCAGTTTTGACACCTGTACGAGTACCAGTACCGTGCAGCCGTGTGCGGAAAGTTCTTGCACCCCGGCTGGTACTGCAACACATAAGGGCGACCAGTGTGCTAGATGTGTTATCGTGAACAAATACTTATAAAACCGAATTAACGGAGTTAGCAGAGGGCAGGACAAATCAGGTCCTAGGAGTCATTGTAAACAGGAGAGGTCATATTAAACGGTAGTCCCAGATTCTCGTAGTTTAATGATTTTGAAGCGCGGAAATGGTGAGATCTCTTCGGGTTGCTGTACTGTACTGAAGCGGCCGAATTGAAATGAGAAGGCTCTATTTTAGACTAGCTTATGCCAAGTGACAACTAACTACATACGGTGTAAACTCGTCGAACTCGGTGAAAAATTCCATCACTTCTGGCATAGAGGCCTTGGCTGCATAGCCAGTTTGGCAAATCTATACCATAGGTGGTTAGTTCTCACTTGACATGCACTAATACAAAAAGAGCCTTCTCACTTCAATCCGGCCGCCTTAGTATGTGATAATAAGCCCGCAACAAAAATTTATGTCCTAGTGCCGGCCGGGGTGAGAAAAATTTCCGCACACAACCGTACCAGCACGAGTATCCTGCTTGAGGACACTGCTCGCGCGCCGCCCAAAGCTAGTAGTGATCGTCGGGGCAACGGGAATCGGTATGACGCTTTGGGTGATGTGCTGAATTTGGGAAGCTCATGAATTGGTGTCGGTATCACGTGCGCTCAAGGTTCCCGTGATGCTCCTTCGCTGCTGAATCAATAAATCCCTATTCTAGAATGTATTAAAAGTATATTAAAGGAGTCGTTGTGGTGATACCGGTACTGAAGTTCGTTGAATGGCGGTTTTCTCCTGTAATCACGGATCATCCTGTAGCTGTCTATCTACCAATTCAGTACCGCATTCAGTAGGGTCACACTGATTCCTATTGGGCCGACGATCACTACTAGCTTTGTGTGCGCAACTTTAACTCGGCACTGCGAGTACGAGTACCGTACCAGCACTGCATGGGACTGGTAAAATCTGAGTTACGACTGTTGGTGTCTGAGCGTCTTGAGTGGTTCAGGATGGTTCAGGCCGCCTGGTGGATTTTCGCTTGCCGATGACCGAACATGGTTAGTTCGGATGTTCGAATGCACCACCGTACCCGATTGGGGTAACAATCTAGCGAGCAACACAAAAGGTTAATTACCCACAAGCACAGGGATAGGAACCTATTGACTGGAACAGACAGGGATACTCGAGTATATTTGGTTTGTTAACTGTTCCATAACCTCCTTGCCGGACTCTGTACCAGCGGGGAATGACCCTGAGATCAACTTTGAGTTGGGCTGAAGGCACGAATTACCAATACAATGGACGGCTTCAGAACACGAAGAAGTCGTGGATTGTGATACGCAAGAGGAGACGAGAAAGGGGATCTGACGGATTGCGCGCAGTTTGCGGTTGTGGTGTGTTTGACCTGTGTTGCCACGGGCTGGGTTGGGGAACCCCTTTTTTCGCATCTAGCGTAGCATGCATCTCTGCACAATCACTGGAGGACCGCTGGTGAGCACAAAGGGGGATTTGGAAACCCGGGGCAAAAAAAAAAAAAAGGTTAGCTACATGAGCAGCAGAGCAGTACAGTACTCGAGCACACGATGAGGTTGAAATTTCTCGCCAGATGCCCGGAAAGACGCATTTCAGATCCCGTCAACAGCCTGGGGGGGCAAAACAAAAGAAAAGAAAGGGAGAGAGAGAGAGAGGAAGAAAGTTGTCATACGAGCATAAGGAGGCATTTCAGTCCATCTGCTACTATAAGATCTTCGCGGTCTTTGTATTGGAGATGAAGGATTCAGTGTCCAAGTTTTATGATAAAAGCGGAATTTCGGTCCCGATGGAGATGCAGTTAGGAATCTCGAAGTTTGGGCAAAACCATCGCCACCTCTGCAAGTTGAGAGATCAGAGATTAAGCGTGCATTTGAGGCGCCGAGCCAGTTGGAAGTACCGAAAGCCTAGACAGGGATTGACGCGTTCCAGGATCCTGATTCCTCCAGTCCTGCACCTTTGCTTCTTTGGTGCTTCTTTTGGTCCCTTTTTTCTTTTTCTTTTTCCTCTTCCTTACTTTTTCCTCTTTCCTTCTTCCGTGCTTCTCCCCCCTCCCAGCCGCCCAGTGGGTGGACGAGAAATTTGGGCAATAGGGTAAAACCGACATGTGGGATGGGGAAGAGGGGGAGGGAGTGTCATTGTGGGACGGTGCAGTGCTGTATCATACTTTTCCGGCACTCTGCCTGCGGTACAGCATCGGACTGTCCACTGGGGGTATGAGTATGATGGGAAACTCTACGAGCACTGCACCGCACTCGGACTGGCATGCGCAGTGGTGGGTCTGTGTGCTGCAGATGGTATGAATCTGTATGATTACCGCACGATGCTGTAGGTAGCCAGCATTCTTTGTGTCGATCGCCTTCTGATATAATATTCATCTGCAAATTCTCAGAGACTTGCAAGGCAGGATTCCTGGCGAAAATACAGTTGCTAAGGCACCATTTTGCGGGCGCTGAGGCAGGGCGAAGCACAAGGGAGAATACAGTAACCCAGGGGTTACTGTAACAAGAAACGGGCTGTTCCTTCTCATGAGTGTTTTGCTTGACCGCTGCACACATGCCGATGGGACAAATCAGGTAGCTGTCGAGACGTATCGCAGGAGAAGATATATCCTAGCTGGGCTAAGCATGCGTTGCTCTCTTCTTTCTGCTATTGTCATATCATATATCTATCTCTAGGGGGATCGCCCGCCACTTATTGACCTGTGTGATAGGAGTTTGTTCGCGTGCCTCGCAATAGCTTGGGGTAGGCTGTAGGCTACAGCAGATATCTATTTGGAGTGGGCCCCGGCCGTATTGTTGTTCTGCTGTGTTCGAGTGACAAGAGAAGGGAAAGCAATATAGTAACTCATGATTATGATTGAATGAAAGCTCGGAATAAGGTTGCGAATAGGGAGAAAGTAAACAAGGGAATAGCGTTTAGTCTGTACTGTAAACGAAGGAGAGAGCTTCCAACCCTAACTTGTTTACCTTTTTTCTCTTGCATCCCCATCGCCCGTTCCTCTTAGCTTGACAAGTCAGGAATCTATCGCGAACTACGGTCCTCGTACCAGTCTCAATCAGCCTTGTTGCCCCGGAAATATTGTCTTGCCTCTTTCTTTGCCCGGCTTAATTTACGGCTTTGCGCTCGGGCATTTGCTCTGCGATACATCATTTTACTACTGAACTGTACTCGAGTATTGCTATCGCTGCCCTCTGCTCCTTTCTTCCCTTCCTCCCTCGAGAAGTCTGATCGGTGCGCCATTCTGCCAAAACCCCACCCCCTTCCGAAGGCCGTACCGTGCCTTTCTATCATATCTTTGATAATTGATCAGTCTTGCACCGAGTCAATAGGGCTTGCTTGCTTCTCCTCTTGAGCCTACCCATCCTCACTTCCCTCCCCACGCCCCCCTTCTAAACGAACAACGGGTGCACCCTTCTTTTTTTTTATTACTTCCCTCCTTCCATAAAGAAGTCCCCTATTACATTTCCTAATAGGGATCTGCTGCTTCTGCTGGGGCAATTAATTACTCTATTTCCATCTGCGGACGATATAAGCTGTGACAGCCCCCGCTCATTTTTCGCACGTTTTTGACCTCTGAAAGAAAAAAACACCCGCTCCTTCCAGCACACGCCGCCGCTGTTGCTGCGCTGCTGTTGCTGCTCACTACTTTATCCCGTCCTTCCCTCCTGCTCTCTTCGTTCCTTCTTCCAAGGAGCTCTCGGCAAAGCAAATTATTGCGAGAAAGAAAGAAAAAATCATTCATAGCAGTTCCGTTAATGATAACCCTGTTGGCAGCCGCTCTTCGCATTGCTACTTAGGGAGGACCACCTGCCTGCCTTGCTAATATTCGATTTTTATTTATTTTTTCGCTCCTTTTTTTATTTTAAGAAAAAGAGTTTAATTTCTAGCCTACCACCGCACTTGCTCCAAAGTTTGTCGGGGACAAGTGGATCGGGTTCGAGTTTGAGAGCTGTTACTACCGTATTTTGGCGACTGCCGCATATTAATATCGACCGTAATACACACAAAGAAAAAATGAATAGACCTACTCGACCGGACTGCCTCGACTTGCAGCAGCAGCAGCCACATCATCAACAACCTTCTCTCACACACCAAAGAAGTCGAAGTAATGGATCTATAGATTACCCTCTAAGCTCACACGGATCTATCACTTCGATGAGCTACCCATTGGCTTCAGTTACTCCGGAATCGGCTTATATCGCCGCATCCGCTGCCACGGGGATTGTGACAAGTAATCATGAAACTTTTCTACAGGATGAAGGAATTGTTAGCCCTGGATCTCCTACCATCCTCGTTACGCCACCGTCACTAAGGCTCATCAACCAATTTCTCGACTTTCTTCTGTATGAGTTCCTTTCTTCGGCAAAATCGACCTCACTTAGACTCTTGAGACCAGCGGTTGAGGAGGTTCTTCGCTGTCGACTTGCAAATGAAGCTATTTCTGGCGCTGATCAGGAGCTAGCGTCTTACCTTGGAGGGGGGGATGGGGAGGATGACGGGGATTTCGGTGAACCGCAGGAAGCGACTGGGGCATGGGATTTAGAGGGAACGTGGAAGAAGACTAGGTTGCTATGTATGGTTTACTCGTCTCTGGGGGATTTGGAGGAGGACGATGAGGCCGTATATTCTGGAGCTGGTCTTGAGGGATCAGTTGGGGCTCAACAGTATAATGATCATAGTGCTATGCCCAATATTGTTTCACCAGCGGTGGCGATCTGGCTCACCTCTGTTTTGGAGTTTGTGGGTGAGCAAACGCTGCTCGTTGCTGGTCATGCAGCCATCAACCGCTTTACTCAGAAACTGCCTGCCAATGAGGCCAGAGAAATAACCGATGCTACTGAGAGGCCTATTGTTGAGGAGCTGGATACGGAAAAGGTGGCCTTGAACCCGTCGCTCAGCCGACTATGGCGACAATGGCGCAAGCGAGTGCGAGGAAGAAGTTCATTCTCCATTCCCTCCCTACAACGCCATGAAAGACGAGCTAGTACCTCTAGCCGAGCAAGTGCGAGCAGTCTTATGACGGGAAATACTCTGAGGGACGAATCCTCTGCGGCCAAGGGCACATTTGAGGGCGATGGGGCGCCTGTGGTAGGAATGGACAAAGAACTGGAAGTAGGGGATGATGCTGCTACCCTAGAGGCTAGGAAGGAAGCATCGCTACCTCCGATCGACGAAGTCGCTCCTCCTCTAGCTGATGGAGATGCTGAGAGGTCTGAAAGCCCCAAAGTTGAACCGATGGGTGTCAACGAGCTTATGGTAGGTTTTGTGGCATCGATCTCTGGTCCTTCTGTGCTAACATGTCGAAGGAATTGGAAATTGCGGACAGATTGGAAAAACGCCGCCCACAAAGCTTGATCGTTTTACCCTGGACTACGGAGTCGCCCTTTGTTACTCGTTCACCTGGCGTTAAGCGACCTCGCTCACTACCAGATCTTACTCGGGGAGATTTCCCTGATCCGGTCGCTGAAGACGATAGAGAACAGATAGATTCGGACAACCTTGAAATGGCCAAAAGTGAAGAGACAGGCGAGGCGGCGGAAACCGACCAAGCCTCCTACACATCACCCGAGGAGCAGCAGCAGGGTTGGCCTGCTGAACCAGGCAAGGAACCAGAGTCTGTGGTCGAAACATACGGAACATACGAACAGTCGGGCGGCTCGATCATTGGCGAGGATTCAAGTTCTGAGGCCATGGAGGCGATTCAGGTTGAGAGAGAGTTCCCGGTGGATGAAGCCATCGAAATTGGGTCACCTGAAACAACTGAAAATGCTGTTTCAGTAGCTGGAGATGACGAGGATTTTAGTAGCCAAATTGGGGTTGCTCACACTTCAGATGATGTCTTTGTAGCACCGCGGACATGCTTGTCTCCCTCGCAAGCCCATTATGAGGAAGTTGAGGGAACGCCGGTGCATCAACCGCAACAGGAGGACGAAGTAGGGCGAGCCCCGGCTGGCCCAGTATATCACGCTACTGCTGGTTCTTTAGACGCTCAATCAACGCATCCCGCCGGAATTGTCGAAACTCCGCGATCCGCAGAAGATCAACCACCCCCAGTTCCCGAGAAGGCAGCAAGGCGCGCATCAATTGTACCTGTGGCAGACGATCACACTGGGGCTGTAGATAGTACAGTCATTTCGGATGGCGAGACACCAGTAGTGACTAGCCGAAGAGGTTCCAAGACAGAAACATCGACCCATCCTGCCGCGAATCTTACTGGAAATGAAGATTCTTCGCACTCTAAAAAGGGGTCGTCGACGAGCAGCAAACATTCCCAATACTCTCAACTTTCTGATAGGAAGATTGGCCAACTTACCCTGGTTCAGCCTTCTTCTAGCAGTTGTATCTCGATATCATCTGAACGCGCAAATGGAGTGCGGGGGTGGACACCTCCAACGACCCCAGACAAGTCTCGTCGTTCTTCAAGCTTCAGCAAAGCCCAGCGCCCAATATATTCTTCCGGTTCCACTACTTCACAATCGTCAGCTAAGTTCAAGAGTTTTGTTTCCTGGCCAGTAGTGGGTGCGGGCCACTCTAAGGTTCCGGAGTCAGATGACGAGAGTCGTAGTAGTTTGCATAGTGAACGGCAATCGGCGAAATTTGCAAATATGGATCCGAGAGAGCGTAGCTTTGAGGAATTGATTTCTGGCAATGACACAATTCACTGCACAATCACCCCTGATCCGATCAGGAGAATAGAGGTACGGCTTGCATAATCGCGTGTGACTCAGGGCCGTTTATAACTGTTGATTTAGGAATCCTCACGCTCCAAGACACAGACTGCAGACCTGGCAGACTTCCTGCGCTATACCGGACCGGATGGCGCTGAGCGCCCACGCACCGTAACGCCAAATAAACCAGGCTCGCGCCCTTCGTCCGCAAGAGCCAAGGCGATCATTCCGAAAGACCCAACCGGTGGTGATAGCATTACCCTGGCACAAATGCTCCGTTCGGCAGCATCCCCTCCCATTACCACTCCAGCCTTCGCTGATTCTCTATCATCGCCTAGGCATTCTGATACTGCCATTCAAACTGTCAAAATGCCTAACCCGTTCGGGCCCGTCCCCGCTACGGCTCCTCCGCGGGTCGACAGCTTTGGCCCGACGCCTCTTTCCTCCCCTAGTGGAATCATCATTCCAACGGTCATGAAACATCGGTCTGATTCGTTATCAACTACACATTCGCGGCCGAGGAATCGTTTAGTTGCTCGCGATGCGAGTGGGTGTACCAGCAGTGCTTCCACATCAGCACTGGCTGAATTCTTCCGCAACACAATGCCTCCTGTTGATGGGGAGCAAACCGTTCAACGACGGATATCCCGCAGTGTCGCTCCTTTCCGCAACACGATGGATTCGGCTCAGTTTGACGCCGCCCGGGATCCTGAGCGAACTGAAACGGTGGATTCGGGTGCCAATGGCCTTGGGTTTGCAGTGAACCCCGCACATGATGATTCTTTACAATCGTCATTTTCTTCGTCTACTGCTCTTCTTCGGAGCACCCCTGAGAAAGCTCACGATTACGGAAGCACACCCTCTACTTCAGGTGTATTAACTCCACAGCGGAAGCAGACCAGGGGTAGGGACCCATATGCTATCGACATCGACGAGCTAGACGACGACCCGGGTCTGGGTGGGCTCGGATTGGTGGTTCTTGGGGGGAAACAAGAAGAGAGTTTGATTGACTTCCTGAGGAACGTTCCACCACCACCCCAACCTCCGACTCCCCCAGAGGACCCCAAGGACAAGACGGTTCAAAAGAAGAACAGTTCGGTCAGCTTGATGGGTCGGTTCGGCCGCGCATCAGTCCGCAAGAACTCCATCGCTTCAAACGTGGACAGGGCCATCCCCATGGTTCCCCAACTCCCCGCTCAGTCAGACGGGCTAGGGAAGCACATCCCTTTGCTCTCAGACACAGACCACATGTCACCACACCATTCGAGCGATGCGCCACCATCGTCATTGTCAATTGGGCGCCGCAACTCATACCGGCCGGCTTCTGGCCTAGGAGAGCACCGAATGATGGGCAACGGCGGCGTTAAACCGAGGGTCCAGTATCAAGCCAGGGGTGCCCGAATAGAGCGAGACGACACGGACAGCTTGCTGGACTTCCTAAAGTACACTCCACCTCCGCCGCCCACCCCTACGGATGCTTCTCCATCGATGCATAAGGAGGAGGGGGGTCTTCCAAAGTTTAAGCTCTCGTTTGGGAGGAAGCCGAAAAGGAGTGAAGTGTATTAGGTCTCATATTTCATTTCCCTATTTCCCAAGCCCCTTCCTGGCCCTTCACCTTGTGTAATGACTTTCCCCACTTGCTCCTTTTTTGCGCCTTTCTTGCTCTACGTTCTTTTATTCTTTCACTTTACTCATACGTTCCCTTCCCTTTCTATCTATCGCGCTCATAACCAGTTTGGAGAAATGGAAGGTGAAGGGAAAGAAGAGTAGCAATGCTTTGGCCTTTTTTTCTCACATGTGTGACCTCCCTTCTCCCTCCCCTCCTCGTAGCTAGCATTGCACTGCCTTGTCCTATTCTCGACATTTTTGACTTGCCCAATTTTACCTTGTCTTCCTCGTCATCAGCCCTAGCTCACCTCCACCGCCCCACACAGTTTAATTTTCCTTTCCCCCCACTCTTCACAAAAAGCTCTTGTTCTCTTCTCAATATTTCCGTTTTTCTATAGCGCAACGCAACGAGGGTAGAAGTGGTTCTTTTTCTTTTCTTTTCTTTTCTTTTCCTTTCTTTGCTCTGACTTTTTGCTTTATCACTCCTATGGCGACATGTGTTGGGTTTTACTCTCTTCCTTTCTTGTAAATACTGTTTTGTCCCCATTTTAAAAAACCGATTGAGTTAGTGAGTTTGGAACATTTTTGGAATCGAATGGAATTTTGAGTTAAGTTAAATTGAGGATCATGGCGTGTCACTCGATTGGTTGTTGAGTCGACATTGAGTTTATCAAGTGTGATGTATCCTTTCATTTATGGGCCGCGGGGGGGTGGAGGATGGATGGTGGGCTGTACTCGAGTACCCACCCCGGCTTGTTCCCGAATTCCCCAGCTTCCCGAAGGAGGAACACGGGCCAGCCGACGTGGAAGAGAAAAGAGTATGACATAAGTTAAGTCACAGCTTACAACAACAAGAATTTAGATTTCTGTGACCTCTTAGGAAGTCTGTCTGGTAGGAAAAAACTCGAAGACGGTTCCTTCCTTCCTTCCTTCCTTCACCAGTATAACGCCCCTGGGTGGCACAGGATAGCGAAATCAAGCAAGGTGGGGAAATGGACTCGGGCGGAGGGGGGGATAGAGAGAAGGAGCTTGGGGAGGGACATATCATACTCGTATTGTACTGCACTGCACTGCACTGTACTGTACTGTACACTCGTGCGAAGGCCGCCGGACGGAACCGCGTGCTTTCTCTTTCTTCATTCATTTTTGATGTCTGCCTTGGCGTAACTTGATACTTTCCGGTGTTGGTAGGATCATGATAATATGCGGGTCGGGGGTACCGTATTATATAATTGGGTTGTTATTGTAGTGTTGCGGATGGGGTATGCTGTAGGGAGGGACATGTCGTTATGTGTTATTATGGTGTGATAGAGGGGTGGGTAGGTAGGTGCTAGATGAGCACTGTACGGTACTGTACTGGGCGTCCTGACTCTCAAGTTGCTCTGTGTACTTACCCGTAATCCTTAATTTTGGTGTGCTGGTGGTGGGCGGATGTACTGCTTGTATAGTATGTGGGTAATGTGCTGTACTGCGTATACCTTGGTATTATATACAATATATCGGTTTTGGGAGTTGGTAGGCTTGTTTAGTTCTTACCTACAGTACTATAGGGTAGTAGTACACGAGGGATCTCTTGAAAGAGAAGAAACGAAAAGAAAACGAAAATATTTGGAAGGAGAAGACCAAAAAACTTGTGAGTTGGTCTGGTATGATATGGTAGTAACGATCTCTTGCGGATATAGCATTATACATGTTGCAACCGTGCTTTGCAGCTTCGCCCGCAAGGGTCCCCGGGATCTTCATTACTTAGTTCCTTGCCTACTACTAGCCCTCTCTTTCTATTGTTCGAGAAAACGAATTGTAACGAAGGGTCTATCGCAATGTTGCTTGGGGGTGTGCCCGGATGGTGCTGTCTATATGGCTTTTGCTATTTTGTTGTTGGTAGGTATTTTTCTTAAGATATAGGTCGGGGGGGATGTTTGTGGATGGGGGGAGGGGGGCAGTTGGTTTTTTGATGGTATTGCAGGCATATTGGATATTTGTATAAATTATCTCCCGCCGGTTGCGAGTTAAGGAGAAAGGGGAAAGAGAAGGGAGGGAGAGGAGAAAAGCTGAGGTATAGTTTTTTTTCTTTCTAGTTTCGTATAGAACACACCTCACCTTCCCCCTTCCTCCTCTTCTATCGACTCTTGACTATCCTGGGCCTCCCTACATCTCACTCGCAGTATACTGAATCAAGAGAGAAGAGTAGGAGGAGGAGGCACAATATGTGAAGGTAACCATCCGGGCTGGGCAATCATGCGGTCAAATAACCTAGTTCCCGGTACCATTTCCTTTGTTTATTTGGTCTGACGGGTATTTGTTTTGATGAATTTTTGTTTGTTTGAATTTCGGTTGTTTTGTCTCCATGGCATCAGGACGCAAGTGAATAACTCCCCTTTGCCCCTTTTTGCCTTCCCATCTACATGCCTATCCGCACACACACAAACGACTATGACCCGAAGTAGAAGAATTGGAACATGTGGAGAAAAAAAAAGGGTTTTAAGAAAGGGCCGAGCTAGTTAAAAAAAACATGAAGAAAGGGAGAATAGAGAGAATCTAGAACTTCATGAGATGCGGCCTGTCGCCTTTGCTCAAGGAGAAGGTGGAACTGATGTAAGCCGAAAGGTGGGGGGTTTGTTTGACGGCCTTTGTGACGGCTGCGTCGACCTCCTTTTGGTCGGCTTTGCGAGCTTCGGGGACAGGCTTCTTCTGTTGGTTTTGTAAACAATTAGGTTAGTTATAACCCGGCTAAAGTAGAGGGGGGGAGGGAGTTTTACCTCAGGCTTCTTTCCCGCTTCGAAGAACCTCTCCTCCCTGGACTTCTTGGCCTCCTTGTCCTTTGCAAAGTACTTCTCGTCAAACTTGTCCAAGCCGATGCCGGAGATGTCAACGATAGTGGAGGTCGCAATGACGTAGCGGGAGTTTACACGGCGGAGGGGAACACCGTTGAGCTTGAAGGGGCCGGTAACGAGGATGACGCCGCCGGAGAGGGGCTTTAGATAGACAACGCGCTTTCCACGGAATCGGCCGGCAAGGATGATGAGGACTGCGCCGGGCTTAAGGGAGGGGCGGAGGGTGGTGGGTTTCTGAGTCTTACGAGCCTGTTGAGAATGTTAGCTATTATCCTTAGGCCCTGAAATTTTGATAGAGGATCTTCAGTTTTTGAAGTTCCCCGCCCCCCTCTTGCGTAATTGCATCTGGAATTGGCCGGAGAAGAGAGGTTCAGAATTTCCTTTCGCTCTCTTGCCATTTCCTTCCATTTCCCCGTAGCCGTTCCCAACCTCCCGATACCAAATAAAGAAGTAACCAACCTTCTTGTTGACTGGTTCTTCTTCAGCAGGGTACCACTTGCTCGCCTTCTGGGCGGGAATTTCCCTCGTCCCAGACCCGAACGTGACAATTTTATTCTCTGCCGACATTGCTGAATTATCGATGGGTGGTTGTTGGGGAACTTGTTGCCGGTGAGGTTGTCGTTTGGCCTGTGGTTGGGTGGGCTCGAATTCACTTTGAAGGAATTCTGAGTGTGTATTTTTTGGCTGGGCATGTGTGCGATTTGTGGGAGGATTGGATTAGGGCTTAACGTGACGGTGATGCTGATGGTCAGAATCTGATTAGATCTTGCTATGTGAGACAGGTTAGATTGATCTTATCGGATTTTGAGCCTCGAGGGGTGGCATGCAGCTTTGAATCCTGTTTGCAGGGCAACGGAGCTTTGGCTTTCACTTTCACCATCATCACCTTGTTTACCCATCTCCATTTTTGACGATTCTACAATACCATAACATTCACTATGGCTGCGGTAGCACCCGTTATATCTATTAAAGCCGGGAAGTGTACTCAGAATGTTTGTTTCTCATCCTCTACTGCTGATCGTATTGAACTTATCATGCTTTGCTATACAGGGTACAAACATCGTTTCCCAAGCTGAGCCTGGCCTGCTATATCTCTGCCACGATCCTGATGATGGTATTTTGTTCCCTCAACCCTCCTCGTATATCCCAATGTTGTTTTTCTAACCGTTGCCTGATAAATCAGAGTATTTGCATTTTTGCTGGAAGCCACGCGGTGCCGTCGAGCCAGCTGCCGAGGATGACCTTATAATTATCCCTGGGGATGCAAGAATTACCAAATATACTGGCTGCACAACTGGGCGTGTTATGGTTCTCAAGTTCTTGTCATCCCAACAACGCCACTTTTTCTGGTTACAGACGAAGGCCGAGTCGACTGACTTTGGACACTGGTCTGCAAGAGATGACGGATGGCTTCACCGGATCAGTGCTGCCCTCCAAGGCCCTCGGGATGATGACGAGGAGATGGGGGATATTGGCCTTGGTAGCGAGGAAGTTGAGGAGGAGGGGAGTGCCAGCAGGAGAGGTGGTGCTGACGGAGGCAGGGCGTAGGTGTTCCTTGGTTTCCCTCTTTTTTGAAGCTTGCATTATTTGTTTGGGGGGAAGACTTTATGATAACGAGATTTGAATTGTGAATTAATGTCCGAATATACGGGTCATATTGCGAATATTTTAACTTTATCATTCTTGCGCTTTTTGCAGTTGTAATCTGTGGGGGCTATTCAGCTGACTGGACATGTCTTAAGTCCTGTTTCCCAACCTCAGAATCAGAGCGATTTCCTCCAAAATCTTATTTCCCAGATACAACTCCCTGGAGGAGGGCGCGGTGGTGGTGGTGGATACCAGCAACAGGAGCCGACAGTCTCTCTTCACGACCTCCTCCCTTCGACAACTACCGCACCGCTACTAGCAACTATGACCTCTGAGGCCGTTGATGATCTAATCTCAAACCTTCCGCAGGGAATTATCCCACGCAATGCAACCCCCGCTCAGAAAAAGGAGGTTATCCGTAAGGTCTTGCACAGCCCGCAATTTAATCAGAGTCTTGTTGGTCTATCTGTCGCTTTGAGGGACGGTGGACTGAGGGGTATTTCGGACAGTCTGGGGGTCAGGCTAGCCCCTGGTGAAGTAGGCACTGGGAGTGACCAAGTTACTATCTTCGTTGAGGCTATCAAGAGGGAGGAAGAGAAAAAGGCAGATACCAATATGGATATCGATTAGATATGATACCAGATCTGTACTGTAGTAGCCATAACCGTTTGGCTAGAATAAAAAGTGGCTTGACACTTTTTATTGTCTCTAGTATGTGGATATGCCTTCAATCGAACTACGCAGTGATGGGTTCAGTGATTGATATGAATTTACAAAGATAGTCCTTTGAGATGTTGAAGCATAATTCAGCACTCGGGGCTCCTCATTTTGCAGCAGGTTGCTATTAGGACCACGTCTCTTACGGCTGGTTAGCACCTTTTATGATTTGATGCATGAGGGAAGAGGTCTGCGATGGGGTTTGCGATCTATTACCTTATAAGTATATCGCTTGCCATTGTTGCGTTGCTTCGTGCTCAATAGTGCTCGTTTGCGGGTATGGGCTTGGGGAGCTATGGTACTACTTATCTCTATATAAGTCTCATGTAGTATCGTTCATCAAAGGCGCCGGATGTCTTTCCTGGGTCGCTGGCTGGGGTGGGGTTGAAGGGACGAGGTGAGGTGAACTATTTACAAAAGAGGGACATCAGGTCGTGTGGTGCGCTGGCCTTCGGCTAGTTAAGCTCATTGCTGTGAATTAAATGATATCATGGATATGATCCATCGCACTGGTAGAGCTCAACCCAAAGGTTCGAGTAGATGTCTACAGCATGTACGTTCCTCAATGCCCTTGAAGCCCCAGGCGGTATTATGGTCTTTGGGAAGGGCCATTAGAACCAGCCACTCTTAAGTGGGCGTTTAATAAAACAGCGAGGTAAATAATTTGGCACCAGCTAACTTGCCGATTTTTCCCTGACCAGAAGATAAAGGAAGTTCACTTCCTAAGCTCTACCTCGACCGAAGAAGTGTCCCTTTGAGCCACTTCCCCTCACTCCCTACTCCGGCTCAACTTGGTCTAGGGGGGGCTGTCTGAGCGATCTCTTCCCCGTCGGCGCAACTTAATGATCAACAAAGTGATCTCTTGGATTGATTACCGTTTTTCCGCTAATGCTCGGAGATGGGGAGATTGGCATGCGAAGGGGGTTTACTATTTTAGAGAACTTAGTATTTGTCTATTGGATGCTCCGTATATACTCTTTGGGGTGTTTTATTGACGTGCCTGACTTCGACGATTTGTGTAATAATGCCCTGTCCTGGTGGTCGAGTGATTTGGTATGAGAGCCCGGTTACTCACCGACAAGATGGGAGTGCCCGTAGGACAGTGGCGAACGCCAGATAAATCATCCAAACTCTAGTCTATCGCATTCGATACACCAAGTTTGGAATTGAATTTCGTCCGAGATCTTTTAAAGACCCTATAAAAGATCTTAGGGCGCTGTGCTGTTAGGTTAAATGCTCGCAGATTGGTACTCGGATACCAGGGTTAGTCCGCGAACACAGGGCTGACAAAGCTAACGACGATATTAGGAATAGCGCACGCACTAAGGGGTGTGTGTTGAAAACCAGAAGAATTCCTCGAACGCTTTCTGCTTTACTATTGGTTGAACTATCTATTCAAGGTTTCTATTGGATATTTGCCACTTTAGCTCATGCTCAGAATAAATCCTGGTGTTCGCGGACTAACCCTGACACCCGAGTACCCCTATTGCCAAGAAACTTCTACCCTGGACCTGGAAGATCATCTTGAGCCTCCCATAACATAGGTAAACCACTACTCTCACCTAACCCTCCACCAACCCCCCTACGATACAAGGCGCTATATCATACGATGACGACCCCGAAGATGGCCGGCACGACACCCAATATGGGTGGCGCAATGTCTTTCTCTCCAGCTCTTCTTGGGCAATCTCCATCTCACCTACTAAACTTTAAGCACCGATCCTCGGCCTTCAACTCCCCGGACATGGCGGCCCTGGGTGGGGTACCGCAGATATCAATGCCCGGAGACGAGAGCAAGAAGAAGGAATTGGGCGATATCTTGAAGCTACTAGCTATGCGGCCGGGAAGGATATCAGAGGAGGGAGTGGAGAGACTTGTGAAGCGCATGGGGTACCATCGTCCCGGAGTTAGCTCGGGTTGGCGTAGCTAATAATTATAGTTTGGAGAGCTATAAGGATAATGCGAGTGGAGTTGTTACAATGTCACTGGCGGCTAAGATCTTCCTTCTTGACGTATGCCCGTGCTGTTACACTTGGCGGTGGAGTGGAATAGCTAACGGGAGCAGATTGTTTTCAAAGACAACAAGATACTGCGCGTAGCTCTCTCGTTTGAGGATACTCCTGGTCCGTCGGGGGGGCTAGCTCCCCTAGCCGCATCTATTCTCCATGCAAATCTATCGCCCCCCGGCGTGCGCGCTCCATTGATAAATCCGTCACTTGCCGATTTCGCCGATAACCTCGAGCGCCTGACCAAAGCCGACCGGTTGAGCCACCCGCCAAACTTGAATTGTTTCACGGCTATCACTGGGTTATACCAATCCCTTGAGAGGATATATAACCATGAAAAGGAGTCCCTTGAAGGAGGGAGTGTTGGCGCAATGTGTAAAGGGAGTGGAAGGCCTAGAATGCATATTCGGAAGAAGGTGGGGCTCAGCATCGATTACTGGCGAGAGAAGCGTCTCCCTAGGGGAAATGAAGACGAAGAGGACGATAACGAAGAGATATGGAGGGTCTTGATTGAGGTTGAAGAAATTCCCCCGGACTTTACGAATATGAATCCGATCACACCTGTGAGGACTTCGGATCATTGGGTCTCGGATGAGATCAAGAAGCCCATGTACTTACCCACCTCTATTCGTCTCGTGTTATATGACTAAACTTTCTAGTGAGGACAACTTATTCGGCGAGAGCGAGGACATGGTCACAGACTGGCTGGAACCGCCACTAGAAGGAATTCTCGATATGACTGATACTAACCCTCGACCACCCCCAGCGCGTTTTGTCGCCCGCCTAGATCCGCCAGTAGTAGTCCCCTTCCAAGACGAAATGCAACTCTTCGCTGGCCTGATGCTCTCTCCACCTCAAACCCTCAGCCTAGGCACCTTACAGACAAAGCTGTTCCCGGATGCTCCTTCAGCATCGGGCGTCCAACGAAAACTCTATGTTCCCAATAATGACCTAGAAGTGGAGGAAGGTGTCCATCACGAATACAAACTACACAGCTTAAAGCCGATCTTCGCACGCCAAATCCTCGAAGTGCCCTTCTCGCACCCAAAGGAGCTCGCGGGTGTATTCTCTATCCTGAGGCAATTTGCGCATGTCGGTGCCTTACTCAAGAGTTGTTTTAGTCCCGTCGCTGGGATAATCCCTAAAACGGAGGATCCGGCGGCGCCGTTGGAGGACAAAGAGATGGATCTGGACGCATTCTTGGCCGATGGTAGTGACATGGCTGATGGAACGGCTCAACCGGTTCCGGTAGATGTCAATGTTACGGAAGGGCAGGACGGTGCGTTTACTCTAGGGGTCATATTCCCGCAGAAGACCGGGCAGGGAGTGGTTGGGTGCAACTTTGAAGTAGGCAGGAATGCCGATATTCGTGTCACGGAATTGAGTGCTGATGATGGGAAATTGGGCCTTGATGCTAATGGTCTTGAATGGGCGCTTGCTATTGGAAGCGATTTGGGGATAGTGGTGGAATGGCTTAGACGGAAGAGTTGATCTTGTATTACTTCTTTCTTCCTTAATATGTTTTGATACTTTTGTGTATGATACTTCTCATCACCTTCACGGATCGGCGTTTTTCTCAGGTATAATTTCCAGGGATCCGGTATCGAAATCACTATCACAGTTCCCACTTTTTGTTTCCCCTCCCATCATTGGAAGACCCTGGAGTATGGTATCATACACCCTCATCGACTCAACCCAACGCCTGCAAAACACTCTGATACCTTCTCGCAACATCATCCCCCACAAGCGACACCCAAAGCCCATCCGTCCCATGCAACTTTCCACCAACCTCCTTGAAAGTCTTCGCCATCGCCTCCGCAATCTGCCCGACCAATTCCCTCGCCTCCTCGAGCGCGCCGGGACACGACTTGATAAGGCCCACCTGTGATATCCCCAGTCATTACCACCCACCCACCCACCCACCCATCTTGAGGGAAGAGCAACAAACCTTCTGCGAAATCCTCTTCTCGAACTCAAGCTGATTGAACGCCACCGGCATTACCCCCCCGAGGACTACACGGCCGCTCTGCTTACGGTCCAGCTCCGAACTAGAAATCGCGATCCTGGTGATCCAGTTGCTTGTGATGCCCACACGCTTCCCGGGACCCGTGAATGCGTGGACGAAGGCTTTGCAGGGGGTAGGCGTGCTGGTGTTTGTCCAGCTGCCGATCTTGTCGGCCCAAGTCTGTAGGTCCTGGGCGATTTTTGGAGCAGTGTCTGAGAGGGTTGCCTTCACGCTTGGGATGGCGGCGAGGAGAAGGAGGAGGGTGCAGAGGAGGAGAGGGAGGAGGAGGGGGAGGAAGGAGGATAGGAAGTTTGGGGTTGTGAGACGCATGTTGGATGGACCTTTTTTTAATTTTTTTACGGTGGTTTGATAGGAGAAGGGTGGTTGGGGATTTGTGGTGATGGAGAGAGGTAGAGTTTATATAGATTATTTTAACTCTTCCCCTATCACTCGAGTAACCCAACCATTCGAAGGGCTAATCACCTGACCCACTCCGGAAACTCCACTCCCTACGCCCAGAGAGGTGGGGGTGAGAAAGGGAGGAAGGAAGAAAACGCCGAATCATTCCCTGTGATACGGAGCACAACATCTAAGCACTATCCACTCTCAACGTGCGATTGCTCGTAACCACTCGCAAGCACTCAAAGCTAGAGCCCTAGCAAAGTACAGTCGTGGGGCCAAAATCGCAGAGTGAAATATTATACCCTATACGATCTCAATGATAAAAATCGTGCCCCCCCTCCCCTCCCCATCCTACACCAAAAATGGACACTTTCACCTCCCAAAATATCATCCAGTTACTTTGCGGGGAGGGGGATGTTAGAACTCCTTGAGCCATCTAGATACCATCATTTATATGTGACAAGCTCCGTTAGTTAATCCCCACGGCGCAATGTTAGAAATAACCGTAGCGGGAAAAAAGGTACATATTTCTGAGCTCCTATGAGTTTCCCATATATAAAATATCCAATTATGACCAAGCTCCCAGTACACAACGGAGTAGGAGTAGGCTCGTTTCGCCAGGTCGGTCGTCGATGGGTGAGTGGATCGGTACTACATTATACTTTATAACTAGAAGCTGGTATCCTGAGAGCTCGGGATGGAATTGCGCATGACGGGTTGGCTCGGTAGGATATTTCGGGACTTTTACTTCTTTCAACTCGGGGAGGTAACCCCATGGGTTTCTCCTACATACCAGAGACCCCGTCCTTCCCCTCCTCCGCATAGCCTATTTTCTCACTGGCCACAGGTATGGTAGGGTGTAGAACTTGTGATAAGCTTTTTGTCCTGACCGGTATTGTATCACACGACCCATGATAGGAACTGTAACAGTAACTATTATATACCGCTAAGCCCCGTTTTCGGAAACGTGGATTAATGTGCCACAATCCTATCCGCCAGGGAATCCCATCAATAGGTGCGGTGATTTCTAAACAATTCAAGATTCGCCAGAGATGCTGCAATTCCCCTTCTGGTATTAGCACGGGGGCTACCGCTCTATCTCAGCTCTCTATAGTCCAAGCACCATCTCCTCTAGAGATCCTACTTCCGCCCTCCTGGAATCCTACGGCGGATACTAATATCCATCTTAATGCAAAGTCCGCCGCTCCTACGGCATCGCGGTGTGCAGCGGCTTGCGGCATCATAGGTGCCCACTCGCAGTTGGGGATCCGCGCACGATGTCCACCGTAGCATGGCGGCGATGGAGTGCTCTCATATGATGATGAAGAAGAGGAGGAGGAGGCTCCAAGGGCTCGCACATGGTTCGATTATTCGAGCTTCCACTGGTTTAGCCTACAGTACGTAATGGGTGGAATACGGTACCTCGGAAGGAAGGTGTCCCCCTCGTATTGAATAGAACTCTAGCATAAGATACTTTTCTGTTCACGCAGCCTCCGGGAATACCTCAAAGAGAACCTCCTAGCCCACATCAATATCTAAGTTACGGGCAGTCCTAAACTCTCCTCAGGTACATCATTGGACCAAAGTTGCATAAACCATCGAGTACCAGCTTGTGACCTGACTAATCGCCTGCCAAGCCTCGCGCAACACACGTCAACCGCTCACTCAACCCAGCTCCCACCATCCATCTGCCATCCCGATATCACAACCAAACTCAACCTCACCAACCTCCCACCACCACCACCACCACCACCAACCTCCCACCACCACCACAATCACAAAACCACCAATAACAAAAAAACCAAAAACTCACGAAAACAAGACCCCACCCACCTCTCTCCCGACACCACCTCAAACATGCCAAAATGTAACCTCCCCCCACCCTCCCTCCATTCCCCATCCCCATCAACCCCCCCCCCCCTCCATACAGCTAACAAAAGCCAAACCCCTACCCAGTCTTCTGCGACTACTGCGACGTCTACCTAACCCACGACTCCATCTCCGTCCGAAAAGCGCACAACAGCGGCCGCAACCACCTGCGCAACGTCGTGGACTACTACCAGCAGATCGGGCACGAAAAGGCGCAATCCGTCATCGACAGCATAACCTCCAGCTACGCGGCGGAAGGGCAGCCCATGCCATCCGTCCACTCGACCACGCCCGGAGCCGGGGGCGCCGGGAATGTCGGTGTCGGCGGGTTCCCGCTGTTACCGCCCTCGGCGGCCGCAGCGGCGGCGGCGGCCGGTCTGCAGATGCCCTTATCGCTGCCGCCACCGCCGTTCGGGTTCCCGGCTAGGCCCGGTATGATGGTTCCGCCGCCGCCTCCGCCGTTTGGGTTCCCCCCGCCGTTGGGAGGGGTCGGGAGGGGGGGCGCTGCTGGGTTTCCGGGTTTTCCGGGGATGGAGGGGGCCGGAGGGGGGGTTCAGCCGCAGTTGTTGCCTGGGATGGTGGTCCCGCCGGGGTTTGCGCCGCCTCCGGGTGGGATGATGGTTCCGCCGCCTGGTGCTGGGTTTCCTATGCCTCCGCCCCCAGGGGGGTTTCCGGCTGGGGCACCACCGGCAGGTGGGCCGCCTGGGTACGGGCCGCCTGGGGCGAAGTAGTTTGATCGATGGATGGATGGGACTAGGGGAGGAGATTTCCTTGAAAAGTTCATTGTATTGTACTCTATGATGCCGCAAAAACCGGAATAATTGAGGATCCCGCTAGGACGTTAGACTTGTCTCTCTTGTTTTTTTAGTTTTTTTTACCTGTTTCAACTAATGGCTGAGGGGGATCTCTTCATTACGTTTTTTCAATTATTCCAGTTTATACGGCAGGCTACAAATGAAGGTCTCGATTGATTTCTCTGTTCAGCGATATACCGAACAAACAAAGAAATAATGGTGAACGAACTGAGAGTGGAGTAGTATACACCAGAGAACCAAACAATCAATTAGCATCATTAAAACACCAATCCATGCTTAGCCGACCGGTCCAAACAACCAACCAAAGAAGCAAGTACGGTAGCCAGAGCATACACCAACAAAATTATACATCAGAATAAATAGAATGAGAAGAGAGAAGAGGAAATACGAAAGCTGGAGAATAACTGGAGCGACATCGCCGATTAGCACCTATAGTAAGTGAAATGCATGGACAAGAACGAAGGGACGGGAAGATATATGCACGGGAAAGGAAGAGGTTCACCCAGCTAGGGTGCCGTGGCTTCTTTATCGTGCTCCTCTCTCCCAGCCTACAAAGCATGAGCTTCAAGAAATAAAAACGTATGACATAAAATGGATACCAAATGAATGGAAAAGAAAAGAAAAAGAAAAAAGGATTTGCGCAGCCCATAAAAATAACAGTTGCTTTTCCTCTCTTCCCACAGATTAAAAAAGCTACTTTATTCGAGCAGACCCCGCACGTGCACGCACATGAACACACATGCACACACATCCCAATACCAAGCAAGCCCAAGAGTTCTATTTTGCCCACGAAAGTTTTTTTATATTTTTAACTAATTGTGGTTTTCGTTTTTTGCTCGTTACCTTCCCAGACCTGTCATTCCCTGGAGCCGGTTTGCCAGTTGGGGGTATTTCTCCTGTACCTGCTTGTTCGTCAGTATGGAGAGCTCTACAAACGGGACTAGATATGGGAATGGTTATTACCTCCAGCTGCGTTCTTGTAGCCTCGGCATAGGAGAGAGCGTTGATAATCTCCCCTTCGGTACGGGAGAGTGTGGCGGCTTTCTCAAAGTACTTGAGTGCTTCGGTCACTTTTCCTTGCTGTAACAGCAATTGCGCCATTGTAGCAACAGCGATATCACAGTCAGGATCAACTACCTCTTTTGTCAGTTTTAAATCCACAATAATTAGCCAGAAGATAAACATACTAATCAAAGCCCTCTCGCACAACTTCTCTGCCTCCGTAAAGTCCTGCTTCCATTGGAAGAGAGCTAGAGCCTTATTTATCAACGGTAGCACATTCATAGCCATGGGCTTGGCGGTCCTTTCCATCTCCACAGCAGTATCAAACTTTTCAATGGCTTCTAGATACTTTTGTTGGTCAAGCAGCAGTTCGCCATAGTAGTTGTAGACATCAGGAGTAGATTCGAAATTCTTAATACACTTTCGGAAGGTAGCCATCGATGAAGCAATAGAACCCATCTTGTACTGGGTTACACCGAGCTGGATATGTGAGAAGATAAAGGAGCGGTCGAGATCGATGGACTTTTGATAGTCTTTTGCCGCCTCGGCGAACTCAGATAAGATAAAGTGAAGCTGGGCACGATGATAATAAATATCCGGATCGTCAGCATTGTGTTCAAGGGCTGTTGTAAAATCGGCCGCTGCCGCCTCACGATCGCCTGAAAAGTATCCCGTTAGTATAGTGCAAGCAACTCACGCAGCAAACGGGGGGTGGTACCAAGTTCTAATAGCATGCTAGCGCGCTTAATGTAACTTTGGGTCATGCTGGGGTCCAGCTCAATGCTCCCGTTCAAATCCTTCAAGGCCTCCGCCGCATCACCTTGCAAGTACTTGAAAGTTCCCCGCCAGTTCAACGCATATGCTTCATGGTTTGTTTCAAGCTCCACAGCAGTTTCAAACTCCCGCCCTGCCTCCTCATAGCCCTCGACCGTCTTTCTCTCAACAGCTTCCAATCCAAGTCTGAGGTGATAGTCACCAGTGCCCTCCGGAATAATAGCGTCTTCCTCAAGGCCCGGCGGCGGGGGTCTGCTTCTGAAACTCTGTAGGTAATTGGACACAAATGTAGAGGAAGGTAATTTTTTTGGCCTCTCTGCGAGCATCTTTTTCCCCTTCTCCTCTGCAACCTTCTTTAACAACCTTTCCACACTCTGAGCGGCACCCTCATTTCTAAATCCATCGATAATACAGCTCGCAGTAAAGTCCAATAAAGCCTCGCTGTTCTTCCCCAATTGCTCGTAGGCATGTGCCCGACGATTCAAGGCCTTAACATATTCGGGGTCCAAAGCAATAGCAGCAGTGGTGTCCTCAACAACCCTGTCCCATTCCGAAAGGGCATTGAAACAAGCAGAACGGTTCGAGTAGAATATTGGGTCTGGCCTGCAGAGGATCGCCTTGGTGTACAAGTCAATGGCCAGAGGGAATTCCCTGTTACCATACGCCCTGTTGCCAGCAGCCTTGAGCTTTCCAGCATAATCCTTCCGTTGCTACAAAACAAATACCATCAGTCGCCGAACCATTATTCCGTAGTGAGAACTAAGAGAAACAGTTTGAAAACAAAAAGGTGTAGTAAATACCTCTAGAGTTAGTTGCTCTACAATTTCTTCATCAACTTCGGGAAGAGGTTCCTCCGGCTTCTGCGACTTGACATCTAAAACCACACATAAAAGGTTCATTAGCACCACTTACGTCATAATCAACCATCCCAGGTGTCCAAATAAGAAAAATTAGAAAAATCAGGAGGAAAAAAAAAAAGAGGCAAGAACCCAGGTTCCACCCCCCCCCCTTTTTGGTGGCCCATGGCGGTGATTGGGAGAAAAAGGGGCTATTGCCAATAAACTATGAAAGAATTCTTATGCATACCCTCAGCTGCCTTCTTATCCTTATCCGTACCCTTCCCTTTATCCGTCCGCCGCTCCCTCTTTTTCCCCTTTCCCCCAGACTGACTCGATTGGGTGACGTAGTATATCCCTCCGGCGCTCGCGACTATTACCACTGCACCGATGGTGTACGCCACAGCCTTGTTTTCAGAAACATACGTAGACAGACGAGACCACAGGGACGCCGACTCCGGTGAGTGGAACCCGACGGCGTGGGATGATGGGAGCGGCGGAATCGGTTCCGAAGCCATGACTTACGCAGTGTTGTAGTTGTCAATCGATAAGAAACGGTTGAGGTGGTGATTTACACGGAGGGGGTGCGGAGTTAAATGCGGGTGTTCGGTAGTGCTGGAGCGTGTAGGGATCGATAAGGGTGGATGGGATTGTTGAAACTGATGGGTGGAGTTGTAGCGGGGTGCGAAGTGGGGTGCGTTTTGAGATGAGAAGGTGAGTGGGTGTGCGTGTGGGTACGGGCGTCTGATGATTGTCCTGGTTTGTTCGTAGTGGGTTAAATGATGATGAACGTGGTGTTGAGGAAGAGGGGAGATAAGGTGGTGGGGTGCGGGTTAGCGTAAAAGTTGAGGGTTCCGTGGGGTGCAAACGCTAGAGTGAAGATTGAAGATGAGAGTTTCTACCGGACACGGACAACTGATGAGATAACGGCCTTAAAGGGAATTGATAGATGGATGAATAGATGGAGATCTTTGGATGGCGAGCTTTTTCGTTTTGTTCTTAGTCTACTGTAGGGGAGAAACAGGTTTAAAGAAAATGTTGCCTGAGAAGTAGGAAAGCTTTGTGTACGTGTTTGTGAGAAAGAGAATGAGAGAAGTTTGAGAGAGCGTGCATTCAGAGAGTATGACAGCGGGAAGAGGAAGGAGGAAGAGGAAAGGAAAGGAAAGGAAAGGGGAGGAAAAGAAAGGTATCTTCTCTCCAAGACACTCAAGCAGAGTGTAGATGAAGACCTACGATATGATACGATATTCCCATATGATGCGTTTACTTTTATTTTGGACCTTACCTTTACTTTGTTTTTTTCCTCCCTCCTCCCCAATCTTGTTTATCTTCCGCCCTGAAACCTCTCGATCCTTTCCCAAGATGTGCTGCAACAAGTGCGGGTGCGAGTGCTGGATTGAACTCGCAGTGGAGCAAATCTCCTCCGACTCAGCAGACTCCTCTTTCTCCTTTCTTTTCCCTCATTGTATCATAGCCTACCCTCTTCCTCCCTTCCTAACCATTCAACCTCACACACCACCATCCACCAGAAACCCTACCCCCACACGACACTACCCCCTCACTCTATCGATACCGGCTCGGCTCCAAAAAAAGACAGCTTTTCCTCGCTCCTATTTATCACCCATCCCCCTATCTTCCTCCTCCTCCTCCTCATCTCTTATGGTAGACTGAATCAATACCTCCCCTTCCCTCCCTTCCCTCCCTCCTGCAAGGCTCTCTCAACCCATTCTTACCATGCTCCTGCTACCAAGTTATTACCGCACATTTGACGCACGTACATTGCGATTCAGCCAAGCAATTGCAGCACCCTCCCCGCATTTTCCCATTGGACACCGCCCATTATAGTAGCACAAGTGCACAAACTCTCACACGTGAGCTCTTTGGTCGTTCTGCAATTTTGAAAAGGATAAAAAGTGTAAAAATGTGAGGAAGGGAGAGAAGGAGCTGCTGGTATAAATATGGAATAATGGTAAGCAGGCAGAGGTTGCAGGAGGTTCTTTGTGATATAATACCCCGCTTTGGTGGTGTAGGGTGCTCTCTTCGAGATGTCAATTGAGCTTGACAAGAGCTTGAAGGTGCACTGTGCTGTAGATCAGGAATATTGGTGTGTATATACAGTACCGAGAAGCTCACTACCGTACCACAATCGACTCACAACAGGAGAAAGGTAAGCGTCATCCATCCATCTTACGTCCTCGCTTCCGCATTGTTAGATCTGGATCTGCGGTAACTGTCTCACCCCGACCCATCACTGCTCAAATACTATCCCTCCTCCTCTGCTCAAAGAAAAAGAAAACCGCCCCCCACCCTCCAACCTCCCAATCTCATTCTCAACACCACCCCCAAGCCCGCCAACATCCACCCACCCCTCGATTCTGTTCCTCCTCACAACTTCTAGCCTTCTCTCCTGCTGCTCCGTCCATGCATTCTGCAGACTCACCTCCACCGGGAATGGCCTCACAGGAGTTCTCGCGAGGATGATCCTAACGCCAACAAACGCGGTCCATACTTGTGGGAGGTAGGTTTTGTATATCGGAGCCTCTCCATCTGGGGAAGATCTTATTGTGCCGTTATTCGTTGCAATAATAGGAACCTGCAAGAATGTTTTTTGTAGAGACCGTAGTGATTGAATTATAGTAGTGTATGTCTCCGTATTACCATCCGTGAGCCCCTCCCGCAACCCCTCCCAAACGAACCCTTCAACCCCATCCACAAAAAACCCCGCCAACTCCCTCCCACTACTACCATTCCCTCTCCAATCCAACAGATACTCCTCCAACCCCCCAACCGTAGCAACAAACTCTGCAGCAGTACCGGGGCGGAAAACGTGTACGTGCTCTAGTGCCTCCTCCACCAATTGTTCCACTTCCGCATCGCCGACGTGACGAGGCTTAGCGAATTCAAAAACCACACCCCGAAGTCGGACGACGTCAAAACGGCCGGAACAGTCGAGGAGCACTACACAGGCTCCCTTTCCACCAAGAGAAGCAGGGAGGGTTGCTAGGCCGACGAGAAGGTATAGGAGGGAAGTTTTACCGGTACAGGGACCCAGCCCGAGGAGCTCGAGGACACGCCGCCGGGTGCGGACTTTGTAGGCTGCCGCAAGGAGGGCATCTATTTCTGGGAGGCCAAGGGTGAATTCTTGCTGTGCTGTTGTCAATAGCAGCTGAATTGGAGGTTAGCGCTAGGTGAACCGTGGTGGTGTCGGTGTTAAGATCAAAGTGAAGGACGTGCAGTATTAAGATCAGTCCAGACAATCTCTTCCAGTATCCTACTACTACCGCTGTGGGACATGTTGCATCTAGAGAAGATCCGGCTGGGAGAGTTGGAAGAGAAGGTTCGCAAGGAGGAAGGGATTGACTTGAAGGGGTGCGTGTTGAAGGAGATGATTCAGTGGGATTGTAGGGTTGTCGGGGAGGAGATTAAGTGTTTCGCGGTAGAGAGGTTGTTCCGAAGGTATGGGTTTAATCTCTTGCTTAAGCCGAGGTGGGGGAGGGGGCTGTCGTATGCTAATCGGGGGGGGGGGGGTGCCAGGTGTGCCAACGGGAGGACGATTGAAGTTACCGGGTTGGAGAGGATTGGAGAGGAAGGAAGGTAGACTGATATCGCAGCTATGGCATTGTGTGAGTCCCCTTCGGTCAGGTGCCCGGGGAGGGAAACATTTCTCATTAATGATAGCTATGGTACAAGGGGGTCTGTAGATACAGGACAGAAACCGCTTGGCCGCATCTCAAAAGTTATCAACACACACCCAGGCCACCTATGTGCCGCACAGTCTATAATAGCTTGGCACGCATCACCAGTGACTAGTGAGAAGATGGGGGCTGGAATAGGAACTTGGAGAGTTGTGATATCAGTTAGACGGGCAAACAGGGGAAAGCTCTAATACGACCTAATTAACTAAGAACGAAACCCACCCCGCTGTACCCCATTTCATGCCGATGTTACATAAAAATACAGGTTTTTTACAACATAAGTGGTAATGATAGGGATGAAGAGGATCTATGTTGCCGCTGCCTCATCAGTTGCAGGTCTCCTCCTAACATTTGCCCGACCTTTCCTCCAGTATCTGCTCTCAGCATTAACAATAACCTCCAGATACGCCGCATCCCCTTCCTTATCCCCTTCCGCTCCCCCACCTCCGCCCCCTACAAACCCAGCTCCGATACCAGTAGCCGAGTGATCGGATACTTCAGCTAATGGATCCACATTAGCCAATCCTCCAAAAGAATCAGTCGGCTCAGTCTTGATTTTGATCGCACCAGTCCCGTTAACCTTGGCTCCACCACTATGCTCATTACCCGCCTCATCAAAAGCCTCCCTCCAAGCCTCATCCCGATCCTTCCTTTTCTTACTAACCGCCACATCCCCTTTAATCCGAGCATTGTTCTTAGCATGGGCGCTAACGGCCAACAACTTCCGAAGCGCGTTCTCAGCAAGCCTTGCCTCCTCGGTCGCGCGTTCTCTTATAATCCGCGGTTCTGTCGGCCGCTCCGTGAATAGCGGTGTAGCCTTGTATGTATGCCTGCTAGGCAGTGGGGGAAAGAAGTCCTCCAGTGTACCCCGCTTCTGAAGTTCAGTCTCGGCCAATTCTGGTCCTAATAAGGCGGTCAGGTCCGGTGTTGGTGGGGGTGGCGGGGTGTTGGGCGGGAGAACAAATGGGTGAGTCCTTGACGGCATACGGAGCATCTCAGATTCTAAAGATGAGATGGTGATATCCATATGCTGTAACATATCTTCGAAGTCGACGACCGTAGGCCTTGTGCGGCGTTGAGATGTTGCGAGGAGGGTTATCACGTGCAGCATTCGGAGGTAGTCTTTGGGCTCAGTGTTAAACAAATAATGCAGTAACAGTGGTGGAGTATACAAGGAAACATACGATCCTCCGCAAGCTGCCTTAATCGTTCCTGCGCGACTGTTGTTGCACCGTGATACCCGACAGACTTGAGTATCATCGCCGCACTCTTATTCAACAAGCCCGCAGCCAGTTCCTCCGACACAACTGGCGCAGCATCTTCATATTCCGGGGGCGGAGGGACAATGCTTCTGCGCCGACGCTTCAGGGGGCGAGGGTTCTCTAGGTCACCCATCTCAAGTTGCGGTGGAGGCGCGCCGGCCATTTAATCGTTTCGTAATCGTCTTAGGTTCGTGCCCGGTGACCCTTCGAGCCGTTGATGTCCGTTTGCGCACAAACAAAGCCTCTCAGGCTCTGTCGCGTGGAAGAGTGTTTTGTCGCTGTTTTTTTTTATAACGTAGACAAGATACGTTTTATGGGAGTAAAGGAAAGTGTGGTGCTGGATGTTAGAAATTGCAAACAGGATACACCAAGTGTGTGTGTGTAGGTTTGCTAGAGAGTTCAGGCTAGACTGTTCTTTGGGTTGAGCACCAGCCAAGTAACTCTGGAAGGGCCCTTCTCCAATTAGAAAGGAGCCCAAACTCTTGCCAAGACATATTTCAGCATCACGTGATGGTGCCAAGCTTGCCATAAGTTCTGGTCCCACCCTAATCTATCGCCAGGTTTCTTTCCTCGCTTGATTTAAACATTGCTCTTCTTCTCCGACTTCGCCCTGCCTTCCTGGAAAACAGCAATCTAGTGTGCGTTTGCCACCAAGGTTTCCTTGCGAAAAGATTACTTTTTCTGACACAGTTTTGCAGGAATCACTACGCAAAAAGCAACACACGATGGCCATCGCTCCAATCGTCGGAAGACTTCGCAAGGCTCTTATCATGGATCTCTCGGTTTCAATGGGGTTGGGAACCGGTATGCACTCTCTTCCTCCATCAGGACTGCTCGATACGGTACGGCAATACTAATCTCTTGTGTCGGTGGTGTAGCGGCTGGATGCCTCTTCTGGTACGGTATGTTATCGAGCTTGCCCCACTATGTTTCGAGGGGCACGTACTAAGCTTTCCGCACAGGCTACCACACTCCGTCTATCCGTCACCGTGATGCGTACGCTCCCCCATACTGGAAACAAGGAAGAGTAGTACTTACTAGCGGCCGAACAGATATTATGCCAAGCTAGAGCAAGCGCGGCTCAAGAATTCCTAGTGAGAAGGAGCCAGATATAGCGTTGGGTCTGTGGATGGATACCAGCTTGGGAAGACAAGCGTTGGAATGAGGTTGAGGGTTTAAGTCTCTGATGGCAAAGAATTGAATGTGAATATTGGGTTCGCGAAACCATTGATCATGATATCGGGGTGCTCTCCTCCGATAGTATTATACCATACCAAATACCGAGGCACAACACAGTAATTACACTATCAAACCCTCAAATTATCCCACTTTTGCCATTCCCATTTCCACCACCACCGAAGGGAAAGAACAAACGGGAAAACCCCGAGCCTGCCCTATCAAACAATAACCTTTCACCATCACCACCTCATGCCCAATAAACAGATGAATCCCCCCAGCTAACCCAACCACCGAGCCCGAAAATCATTCCCAGCGTCAACCAATCCCAACTTATAGCACCCAAGATCCTTCCGAGCCCCCCCTTGGATAAATAACAACTACGATACTCACAAGCCTGCATGATAGTCAATAGCAAATCAGGTCAATTCCCGCTCTGGGATTCTCCTACTCCAAGCACATCCTAGCACCCATTACATAGGCCATCCATTACAGACCCCACCGCCGACATCCTGCTTGGTACGGGACACGCGGCCACCCACGATGTTTGTCATCCGGGTGTATTACTTATTGTCCATTGTTACGAGGCGAGGGAGATGGGAGGGAAGGGAGGGTTATGGGGTATTAATACAATGGAGGCTAAGATGGTTTCACTCCCTCCTTCTTTTCCCTCTGAATTCTTGATCATTTACATCGCTGCTTCCGCTTGGACTGATCGTTCCTGCTCTGTGGAGAGAATCCGTGTCTATCGTGAGACCAAGGGCCTGCTATTCCCACGGAGGAACGCTCGCTAGCGGGAGGCTGTTTGATAGTGTCCTTCCTACACCTGTTAGGGGTTTGACTTTTTCAGAATTACGGGATTTTAGGTATCGATGTCCTTATGGGATGGGTATTTGTCTCCCTTCTTATATCTTCCCCTTGGAGGGGTTCCCTTATGCTTTATAGATCGGTGACTTACGGTTTTGATAGAAAAATGATAAGCGATTCTTTTAGCCGGATCCATAAATCTCCCCTTCTTCTCCTTCTCCACGCACGCTTCAGATAACTCACTTTCAGTTCCCCCAATTCGACCCGGTTTAAACAATTAGTCTATCGAGTGACGAGCTATGCACTCTCCGTTCCCTATCCCTGGTATCATAAACTGTATGCTTTTATGATGTGCTCCGAAGCAAAAAAAAAAAAAAGGCGGACCTTGGGAGACCAAATAATAAATTCAGTAGCACCACCACTCATCCAGCATAAAACGAGCGTCAAGAAAGAAGAAGATAGACACTCCAGTCGTTCGAATACAATCCTATACAAAAAAAAGTTATAAAAAGCGAATACATTCCCCCCATCCTCTTTTTCCTCTCCCAACTACCATCACAGCTATTAATCGACCAAAACATTATAATGCCGGGGGCGGTGTATTCCCCCCAGTATCGCCCTTCCCTCCTTGATAGATCGGCAATCTCGGCACACTCCTCTGCTGTTCCTGTTGTCGTTCAGGACTCGGCGTAGTCACCGGCGAAGGGCTATTGATCGAGACGCCATCAAGGTCTTCATCGCCATCGAGGATTTCGCGCGACGAGGGGTTTACATCGTATGGTTTCGGCATGATCACTGGTTGGACTTCCTGGGGTATGTGCTGCGGTTGTGCATCACCATAGTGGGACATTAGGGCAAGGCCTTCATTCGGAGCTGTCGGACTGTGATGAGGGTGGGGTGATGACGATGTAGTGGCAATTGGGGCGGGAAGGGGGGGGGATGGACTTTCGTTGTTGGCTGCCCTCTCGTCAGCTGATAAGAGTTAGCATACCATAAGTGCCTCTGGAAGGGTGAATGAAGGCTTGCCAGTTTTCTCCATAGAACCAAGGGGATCGCGAGTCCTCTTCCTTTTTCTCAAAAAGAATATCAAAGCGCCAACGAGGATAAGCAAGACTACACCGCCGACAACTCCTCCAGCTATGGCTCCAGTATTACTCTTTCCCGGCGACGACGACGACGACGATGACGGCGCAGATCCGGGGGGAGCGGAACCCTTAGCAGGAATAGCAGAACTCACACCACCAGACGATCCATCGGTGCCCTTGTCGGAACCGCCAGACCCCGTCGATTGCGAGGTCGATGATGGAGCGGGAACGCGAGAAACCTGGGTGTCGGCCCCTACGTCGGGGGGGCCGGTAGGGGAAACACCGAATGGCGGGGTGGGGTTGACCGTCTGCGCGACGACGATGGTTGTTGATAGTACTCCGTAGAGGAGTGCGGCTGAGAGGAGGCCGGACCACATCTCGAGTGTCCCTATTTTTCCTCCCGACTCTATTCTGCTTTATTTTATTATCTTAATTGCTTTGATCCTTCAATCGAGCCCTCGTTGGCGGGATTGTGAAGGAGCAGGAGGGTGGGAGTGGCCGGGGCGGGCGGGGGGTGAGCGAGAAGGAAGGATCGTGAGATTTCTAGGAAATGGAGGGAAAGGAACAGAGGAGAGGCAAGAGAGCAGAAACGAAGCCAGCAGGCAGAGCGAGGACTGGACGGGACAAAAAGGAAATAATCCTTACTCAAGCTCAGCCACTCGTCCCCCTCCGGAAAGTGAAGCAAAGCAAGCAAAAGCAATAAGCACTAGACCACTCATTCACTGGCCCACAGCATACATTCACCTCCACCACCCTATATTTGAACTAGACCCTCTATGTACTCTCACACAAAGCAAACCAAAGCCAAGCGAAAAGCCCTAAAACAACCCCCTCCCCCCTCCCCTTCCCGACTCGAACACCCGTCGGCCGGCGTATCACTCGTGCAAAAAGAAGACCAAGAAGCGCATTGAAAATAACGATAAGCAAGCCAGGCAGAAGGGAGGCAGGCAGGACCCGCTCACCTAAAGAGGCTTTTCTTCCTATCCCTCATATGGCAATAAAATTTGTACAAGCAGGATTACTCAAATACTTGAAATGGCTTGTTATGGTAGGGTATTGACATTTGACGACGAAAAGACGATACGAGGCAGAGCAAATAAGGTCAGCCGCACTCCTTCCATGTTATGTGCGTGGGTCGTTTTGTTCTAAAAGCACACAGGGGAGGGGGGTGTGTGAGTGCAATGTGTGTGGATGGGTGTGTGCCGTTTTGTGTCAGCGTGTAAAGGCTGGAGTGGGTTGATTTGTTCGTTCATTCATTCATTCACTCTTTCCTTGCATCCTTCCTTCACCCATCGAGTCAATCAACTAAATGAAGCCGAATCCGAGATGGGAGATTCCGCCATGAATGTTGTCGAGAGGCTGAAACAGTTTCTCTCACTTTTCGCCCTTCCTTCCTACCGAATCCTAGCTACCGGTATGCTAATGTAATCTCTGTGACTCTGCTAACCAACTCCCGGGGCATAACCGACCCCTGTCCGAACTACAAACCATGGGAATGCCTATTCTCGATGGTACTAGTACCGCGGTCATCCATACATAAACGACGATCTTCCTCCAACTCCGCTGCTGGAGAAGAATGGGAAAATACCCGATGCACTATCGTATGTAGAAGTGGCTGATGGGGTTTCTTTCCCTTCTTTCTTTCCTCTTTCTTTCCTTTCATCCTTTTTTAAGCTACAGTTGCTCGCAATTCGTTAGAGGGTTGTAAAATGGACTGCCATTGCATATCATACCATCAGAACTCTACCCAAGTAAACCTCCTGCCAATTTTTAGCCCCGTATGCAATAGGAGTCGACTTTACAAACGCCAGGCAATTCTCCAAGTATTTGAGCTACTTTTATTTTTATTTTTATTAAAATAATAAAAAATCAAATCCCCCGCTGTCCTGCAGGCAGGTACCGGTATATACCTGAACAAGGCAGTACAGTACTGTACAGTACTGTACAGGCACGCAGGCAGGCAGGCAAACAGGCATGATTGTATTGAAATACATCATACCAACAATGTACCAATCTAGCGCCTGTCAGCCAGTCAGTTCAGGATGAACGGATGGATGAGCATGAAGGAAGGAAGGAAGGGATGGGCTCATTCGGACATGCTTACCGCACTTACCTTATCCTATGATACTCACAGTTACCTAAATTACCCACGCATAGTGCCCCCTAAGCTCTGGTATAATATATTATATAATATATTATATGGTTATTTTTGTCCCTACGGCACCACTGTGCTACGAAGCACGATTTTAGAAAAAGTGCTAACTTATGCTGTGCGAGGGCTGGTTTTTTTAATCGTGCAAGTAATGTTATTTCCTCCCCCTCCCTCCTCCCCCCAGGAGTTGCATGAATAAGCACGTAAATTAATTAATTCCGGCATCATACAAGTCCAAAAAAAAAGAGCCTTACTTGTATATAAACAGCCCCCCCCCCCCCTGCTATTACTTCGTTTTCCTCTCCGGGGCGGGATCGGAGAGTTTTGTTCGGTTCGGTAGGGTGCCGGTATCGGTACTACGGTACTCGGTTTGTACGGTAGGGTACAGGACGGTAGTGTACCACGTGAGTGGAGCGGTTCTTCTTCTCAGCCGGGCGCAGCGGCCCGGGTGATGCTTTAGCGAGGGGGGACGGGAAGGTCCGTTGGTCAAGGAGGGGGGAATGGATTCTTAGTGGGAAGCGTAACGTATATTAACGTGATGGGGAATGTTGATTTCTGGGTATGTATGGTACGGCACGTACTGAGGTGTTGGATTATTGGCGGTGAGGGGGTAAGGGGGTAAGGGGGTGGATGAGTGTACCGTACTGTACCTTACCGTACCGTTGGTATTGAGTTCTCGGGGGGGGTGCATGATAATCAACGGCGTGGCACGAGCTTGTAATTAAGAAACTCGAACTTGGACCAATTATGATAGATGAATGATCTGGTATGAGTGTATTCTTATATAAGTGGTGGCATGCCGGTGTCCGCTTGACTTGTTGTACTTCCTTGTTCTGGGGGGTAAAGTTGCCTGGTATTGTGCTATGTGTTATTATTACTGCTGCCTTGCGATATAAGGGAAAGGAAAAAACTCGTGCTAGCGATTTATGCCTCTACTCCCTGGGCCTTCCTCCCCCTTTAGGTTTCTACTCTCTCGATTGCGGTGTGTATATATGTGCTCGAGTAATCCCCGCACTTGAGGAATCGAAAAAAATACCTAGGAGTAGGTAGTAGTGTTGCCACGACTTGGTTATATCTTTAGAGCAGAGAGAGAGAGAGAGAGAGAGAGAGAGAGAGAGAGAGAGAGAGAGAAGGAGTTTGCTAATTCCCACTAACGGTGTTAGAAATTCCCTTGATTTGCAACAGGTTAGTACCTCAACCGGTTTTTTGTAGGGGAGGAGAAGAGGGTTATTCAAGATTGCCGTAGGATGTTGATAAAGTAGACTTTCCCTCTCCACTCTTTGTCATTGGGCGGGCACTGTACTGTGCTAGGGGTGAGCATAAGTGATGCGGATAGGATACTTAACTGGAATTTAACTTGCCAAAGTTTGGTGTGTGACCATGGGAACAGTCAATCTCGACGCTTTTTTGGAGGGAGAAAAAAGTGAGGCGAACCCGAAATGTACCAATAGCAAGACTTCCTGCTCTCTTATTGGCAGTGGCCCAGGAACAAAGTTTAATGAAAACCATTTTATCTTACTTTACCCTTGACCCCGTGTACAAGTGCACGACAGTAGGTATCTCTAGGACTATCCGACGGCCGTTCAACCTCATCTATAAGTGGGGACTAGCCCTTGTGGCAACGTTCACATGATATAGTAGTCACATTCAACCAAACTACCTGCTACCTCCTGGCTTGGCATCTCCCAATCTACTATATATATGTTTCCTCAATCCCTTCCCTCTCTTCCTTTCTTACAACAACTTCCTTACAACAACTTCCTTACAACAACTCCTTACAACAACTTCCTTACAACAACTTCCTCACGACAACTTCCTTACAACAACTTCCTCACGACAACTCCTTACAACAACTTTCTTACAACAATCTTCTTACAACAACTTTCTTACACCAACTTTCTTACAACAACTTTCTTACAACAACTGGCTTATTACAGTTTCTTGATAATGCAAATTCCTACTAATATTTATATTCCTTTCCCTTTTGATTTTTTTCCAATTTCTATTAATACCCTTGTGTGCTAATAAAAAACTACTGAGATAGCTGATATTTAGTTCACAAGATTTCTTTTGCCAGCAATAGATTGTCTTCGAACACTCTTTATACTTTATTTCGCATGGTAATTTCCTTCCTGTTAGCTTACAATTTTTTCCCCTACTTCCTCTTAATTCTTTTTAACCAATCTTTTATTTTTAGTTATTGTGGTACACTAGTCGTTTTCTGCTATACAGTTTACTTATTACTCTAGTGGGAATAGCTTACCTATTATTAATAGTAAGGCATCTAGTTGCAAGGAACTAACTATATATCAGAACCCAAGCTCTTTGAGTTATAAGTTTCCCTGAAGTATATGAGAGACAACTTGAAATACTAGCTGAGTACATGTTTCCTGATATGTTTAACTGATTGGAACAATATTTAGAGAATAAGACTCTGCTGATTTTCTAGTTGTAGATGCATAGGACGACATAATACTTTGATTGCTGGATATTGGAAGTGATCACTCCATATTGCATGTTGGAACTGATCACTCCATATTGCATGTTGGAACTGATCACTTCAAATTGCATATTGGAACTGATCACTCCATATTGCATATTGGAACTGATTATTCCATATTGCATATTGGAACTGATTACTCCACATTGCATATTGGAACTGATCACTCCATATTGCATAGAACTGATCATCCCATGTTGCATATTATTATTGGATACGCAACTGGGTAGCATGTTTATAAAAAGTCTATCGTGAGATAGCTTGATCTTTGGTAACGGAGATGCACTCTGTCTAGGAGTACATATATCCAACCCGCGTGAAAAAGCTCGATAATTTCAGACTTCACGAAATGGGGGATAAGGTGGGAAACTAGACAGAGGGATTTTCTAACCATTGATCAATATAGGGCCATCGAGTCCTTTAGGCGATGTTATCTACCCGAGCTGTGGCTAGGAGTCGGACTGCACCCTCTTCGGAGGCTCTACGCTTCGCACGGCCCAACAGGTTTCTCGGCTAGATACTGGAGGAGGGGAAGGTGTCATTGATTCCTCATCTGAGGAACAATGCCTGGATATTTGGGAACCCCTCGGCAGGGGGTAAAGACCGCTTGTAGTGGGTGGCCCAATAGTATCAAAAGGTTTAATTTTTATTGTAATAGTTAGTCTGACGAGATCTGAGTAGTCAAAAAATGTAGTTGTTGTTATTAATACTTGCTACCTACCTAATAACTAGTATGTATACTAAGTGTAGTAAGCAATAAGCAGATATATGTTTTAATTACTATTATTGACCAGCTAGATGAAGTTTATCATAACTGTCTTGATATCTTGCAGTCATCTACTGGTGAAATACTGGCTTCTTGCCATACATTGGATTAAGTAATCGACCTTCAACTTAATGCGCAACCTCCTTGTAGTCTAATATACCTCTCTTTTCAAAAACAACCTGAAGTCCTCTGCAGATCCCTTGACAATATGCTTAAAATAGGAAAAATTTCTTTAAGCAAATTGCCTGCTGGTACACATACTGGAATTCTCTTTTCTTCAAAACTATATAGTTGCCTAAGAATTGATGTCGATCATAGAGAACTGAATAAAGTTATAATTCAAACAAATACCATATTCCTTTGATGATAAAGTTGAGAGACCAAGTTCCTGATGCTCAAATTTGGACGAAACTAAACCTAAAAGACAGCTTTCATATGATAAGAGTTTCTTAAAGTGGATCAAGTGAAAATAGCATTTGAAATTCTTTATGGACATTACTAGTATAGAGTAATGCCTTACTGACTGGGAAATGAATCAGCTACTTTTCGAACTATAATAAAAAAGATTCTATGGGAATTTCTTAGTCAAAAAGTTGTTTTATATATAAATGACATTCTAATTTCCTCTAAAACAGTTAAAAATTATGTCATTCTTGTTTGGAAAGCCCTTTAGGAACTATGCAAATACCTGATAGCAATTACCTTGAAGACAAACATTTTTCATATTAAGAAAGTAGACTTTTTGGACCATGTTATAGCAACAGATAGAGTTACAATAAATAATAAAAAGATGGAATCAATTAAGGCTTTGAGAGCTCCAATCTCAGTTAAGGATGTTCAGATTTTCATCGGGTTTGCCAATTTTTGCAGGTTGTTTATCACGAAGTTTGCTGCCATTGATGCTCTGATAACCAATCTACCAAAAAGAGATCCCAAGACATTCTTTTCAGAGTAAGAAACAACAATAAGTCTTTAAAAACCTCAAAAACTACTTTATATCAGCACTAATCCTATCACATTTCTACTCAAAACTTGACATAGTTGAGGAAACAGACGGGAATAACTCTATTCTTGGACAAATCTTATTATGTTTTATGAAAAGAGACTGTATCCTGTTACTTTCCATTCCTGAAAGCTTACTTGAGCTGAGATTTAATTCCTTTGTAATCATCATAGTTGTAGCCAATATTAGCATGAATATCAATCCTATCAACATCTCTCTCTAGCAAATTCACAATTTTCAGTCTACAAAGCTCTTAATATTGAGTTCATTATTACAAATACTGTAAGCTGGTAAAGATAGGCCAACCTTGCAATATACACTTGAAATTATTTTAGACTTCTTAGTACAAAATTTCTGAAATAGGTTATGAATATCATCAGCAAAAAGCCATCCTGTATCAGATACAGTGGTATTGCATCCTGACTCTGGTACTTTGGACTCTGCATCCTGTGCATCTTGTGTGCCCAGTACTCAGGTGCCACATCTGGTTGTGTCTGGTATGTCTGGAGACCCTTCTCAATACTGGCTTCTGTCCGGACACATGCTACTAAGCAACCCTGCCTTCCATACATCCTGACTCCAACCTCAACACCATCGTATATTCTAATTTACAACTACCCCTGAGTATCCTCTCAGCTTTTCCGAGTCTGAAGCTCAGCCCTAGGGTGGGCAAGGAGTATTCCTTGGCAAAGAAAATATAGTGAGTGCTGATGCCAGGTGAGAAAGCTGTCGTGCCTTTAATCTTAAATTTGGGCTAAAGACTCTCAGTTCTATTTTCAGAACATCATCTTTGAATGAGCCAAAATGCCAGCTCACTTCAGTTTGAAAGTGAGTGATACCCACTGGCAGAACACTCTTGAGTCTGGTTTCTCAGCACTTAGCCTAAGTGGTAAACCCAACACGACCCAACATACTCTTTCATTACAACACTCCATATCCATATTCCCGGCCCCCGCCACAACTACTGAATCAATCCTGAATCTGACACCTGGAGGTTACTGAGCTTGATGCCAGCTATACACTGGTATAAGATCCATCCCTCCGCAATTTTTATTCATGAGGTTACTGGGCAGAATGGGATGCAGCGATGGTGATCTCAGAACTCGATGGCAGATTCCTCCACAACCACTAGACGGATTTTTATTCTGTTTACCGGAGGTTGTTGGGCTTGACGCCAGCTATCCAATGGTATAACATACGTTTCTGTCGCATTGAAGTCCAGGAAATTGCTGTCTTCTGTGGAGGGTCTATTACCTATCATGCTGGCGATAATTTACTCGACAGTAGATTACTCCACAACCAGTGGACAGATTTTGAAGCTCTTTGCGGAAGGCTGTTGGGCTCGACGCCAGCTTCCTAACAGTGTAAGGCCCGTCTCTGTGGCATCAGAACTCAGGATGTCGCTATCTTCTGTAAAGAGTGTATGAGCTATTATCTTGGTGATAATTTACTCGACGGCACATTGTTCCACAAGCATTGGATGGAATTTTGATTCTGTTTGCAGGATGTTATTGGACTCGCCGCCGGCTTCACAAAGATATAAGGTTTATCCCTTTGCGAGTTTTATTCATAAAGTTACATGGCTAAATAAAGTGCTAGCGCTCCTAGAACTCGATGGCAGATTCCTCCACAACCACTGCTCCAATCCTGAATCTGATTGCAGGGGATTGTTGGGTTTGACGCCAGATACCCAGCGGTATAAGGTACGTCTCTCTCGCATTAATACTTAGGAAATCGCTAACCCTTGTGAGAGGTATCTTTATTGGTACTCTGGTGATCTCAGAGCCCAACGGCTGATTCCTCTATGACCACAAGTCCGATACTGGATCTGATTGCAGGAGATTGTTGGGCTCAACGCCAGCTACGCGCCGGTATAAGGTACGTCCTGAGGCGCCAATTCCCCATGAACCTATAGGGTCGAGGGAAGGGGGGAGGCCCAGCTCAGGCTTGCGTGTAAATTTTTCATGTTTATTAGAATAATAGAAGCCTACTGATAGTAAATTTAATAGTTTAACAAAATGAACTTGAAATCTATTGGGCCCTAGGTGATCAAGGTTAGAAAGAGGTAAAGGGGTTACCCTTCACTTATCTCTAGAAGATGTAGCTTGGTGTGAGATAGCGTTGTGAGTATTAGGTGCTGCGTCAAGTGGCGTTCTGGCTATTGAGTACTGCATCTGATATGTCCTGAGTATTAGGTGCTGCATCAGGCTGCATCAGGTGCATTGTGTGGTTAGGTGGTTGGGTCCTGATTTGTGATTTCATTCCAGCGTCAGATGCGTCAGACCCACAGAACTCACAGAACACAAGGTAATATTTTTGCTGATAATACCAAGTGGTTAGGATCCACAGCTATCTAATAGTAAACTTCTGTATCTTCTCAGCCTTCTTACAGTCTAGTATAGCTTGCTTGGTAAAATCTCTTATTATTTTGTTTAATGGATCGTTCAAGTTTGTTAATCAAAACAATCAGAGGTTGGACCAACCTTGTCCGATCTTCTGAGATAAGGCTTAGGATGATTTGATACTTCTGAAGGCTATCAAAAAAGGCTAGTAATTTGTATAAGCCCATCAGATCAAGGGCAACAAGGAACTTGAGATGAGTAGGGACAAGGTAGTTTGTCATATATTATAAAAATAAAGTATTGTTCATATCTGCTTTCTCATTGAACTCAACTAATACTCCAGGATGATTGTCAGAGAACTTATTGTAACAATCCTATTGTTAGGTAGTTGTGCAACAGGCAACGATAGCGATTTCTTATAGTGAGCAAGTCTTCTTCTTTATAATAAGGCGTAGGGGAATACTATCTCTTCAGATAGTACGGGACTAGCTTGCTTGTCTTGAGTCGTTTTACTAGGTATACTATCTCTTCAGATAGTAAGGTGGGTGGGTTGTCGTGCTTGATAGGACTATCACAATAGTCCTATGTTCGGGCAACCTGTCGAGACTATCACAATAGTCTCCAGGTTCTTAGAGCGTAGGTTCTCGTAGAGGCGGAGTGTAGGTAAAGAGAGTAAAGAGTAATCGTATTGCAATATCTTGAGTATAGAAAAGTACTTAGATGGTTGCGTGAAGATCCTATCTCTTGGTCGGAACCAAGTGCCTTATATAGGCATCTTCTCACAACCCTAACCTTGGTGACTCATCACCTCGCGCTACATAAACCTCTATGACTCATAGTGACTCATAGCGCGAAATCCATCAATAACTCATAAACCAAGTCATGTGCTCAAAGGAGTCACACGCGCGAAACTCATGACTCATAGTGTGAGTCATGTGCAAAAGTCATTACATCATATGACATCACAATCGTGAGTCATGAAACCATCAACCAATCATAACATAACAATGACTCGCAAGTGCGTAGTCATGTGAGAACTATGAATCAAGTAACGTCATAGTGTGAAATCCAACATACCTTATGACTCATAAGTATGAGTCATGTGAAATCTGCCTTGCTTAGTCACGATTTGTGACACTTATGATTGAACCTCTTGCTAGTACTATAAAAAATGACCATAGAGGTATTCAATTCTCTTGGCAAAAAAAACAGAAAACCTGATTAGCTTGCCTTTTATCCTATCCAAATCAAGTAGACTTTACCCAAACAGTTTTAAAACTCTGTCAGTTATAAGTGGCCCCCCATCAAGAAATTCAAATGGGATTGAGATTTCGTCAAGATTGCATATATTACCAAGGTGTGATTGAATAGGTGGAGGTATTGGATTCAGTACAACTTATTAGTGAGAATCTCCATCTTCGTCAGGCTGCCCATTTCCTCTATTGCAGTATAACCAATGGAGAATAATATTCTCTATTCTGTAGGAACTGATTGTGCTTTTTTTGTTATATTATATAAACCAATCTGATATTGGACAGGGAACCAGCAAAAATATTCAGTGCTGAATATAAACACCAAGGATCCACTTTCTTGTTGTACTACTTCTACTTTATCGGCATTCTCATTACCATACCACTGCTAAACTAAAATTATTCTTTTAATCCTGAACCAACATTGCTGGATCGCTTGTCTCTTTCCTCCCCTCTTCAAGGATTACTAATATCCCTCGCACTCCAAATCTGGCCCGCACATCATATCTACTCCCTAGGTAGCTCCTTATTTCCTTCCATTAGTCTATTTTTCTATTCCTTCATGCCTCTTTACCTAGCCACTAATCGATTTGTATGGTATGCGAAAAATGTCAGAAGCCTTCTGCCGAGTTGGACTATAATATGGTAAAAGGTTATCCCCAGTTGGTATTTAGTAGTGCGCAAGAAATACTTGAAATTGACTCGGAACCTGCTAACTATAGCTCCAGTAGACCTCCCATCCATGTATAGAACTTATATTAGCCATATAGAGAACTCTTTGTAAGATTGGCTCTGATTGTGGTCCCTATCATGTGCTTTTCAACTTCTCTCCCACCTTGGATCGCTCTCAAGTAGTGGTTTCCAGTATTGAATGCCTCTCAACTCCCACTTGCAAGTTTCCAATATCCATAATCTGGATACATTGCTGTCCTCTATGAATCTCCGTAAGTTCTAAATTTCTTTACACCAAAGCCTAACCTGTTGACCACAATCGCTCGCTATGCTGGACAGATTCTTTCAATTCTATCTATCTCAAATAGTACACTATAAGAGTGCCAATTAAGACAAAATTAGTTCTTGAATCTTTAAGTTGAGCAAATTCATTTAAACCTTCCTGTTCTTGTACTGATTTCTGCTATCTTTCCCCCATCTCCCTACCTTTTTCTACTATTTTATACATACTAAATCTTCAGTCCAGATGGTTTGCTAACTTGTAATATTAAAGTCATAATGACTTTGCCTGTATCCTTTATTCGTAGTGACTTCACATGATTTCATCCTCAATCCATATTGCTGTTCATTGTAGTCATATGCTGCTATCGCCAATGGATTACTCAGAAATATGAAGCTATTCGAAGAACTAGTCTTAGACAGCCGCTTGAGCCCCGGCAACACATGCGGGATTGAAGCAAATACAGTATAATTTAGTAAAACTCGGATTGATGCCACTGAGGATTTTCTTGATCCTGTCCAACTACCGTGGTTTATATGTTTTTTAAACTATGGTGAATTCACCTTCCTTGCGCCCTCCTGTTGGTTCAGTTGCCTTAGTTTCGCTTTAGCTTCAGTCCAACTTTTGTCAGATGATATGGTAAATTAAGAACTTGCACGCGTCCGTATGAGATAGCAAGATACCTGGACTATTGCAATAGAGAATACCGGTAGCAGTCTATGACTGTATTTCCTTCAGCAACCGTTGGGGTAAAACATTTAATTTTATATAAAAATTTCTTTTTTCCCAGCGTGTCACTGGCGATCACTCGTGCATGGGCAAGCCAAGAGTGCTTCCGGAGATACCGTCCCTGCACGGAGATAGCCAATTTGACGAGATTTTTACAGTATATGGCAAAAAATCCGTGCGTGTCTGTGCCCTCATACAAATGATCCCGCTTCATTTTCGGGTACTTATGGCCTGGGACAAGTACTTCTTGCCTGGGACGAGTACGGCCCAGAGGCAATCCCGATCCCGATCCCGATCCATCAAGTACTGTAGCACGAACGAATGAAGGCTGTCATGATGCATCACATCCCCCAGACATTCCATTCAGGACGTGTTTCCAAAGTGGCTGTGCTTTTTGAACCTCTCCGTAACATAAAGGACAGCTGCTTTTGTCTCCTGAGAACTATCAGAGCATTCCCAACCAGCGTAAAAGCAAAACAAAACAAACAAACAAATAAATATAAAAAATGCCACATCCAATCAATACAAAACCCCCATGGGCTTTCACAAATACCGAAACAAACCCATCATGCCATGATTTCCTACATACAAGTCCTCGTCAGCGAACAAAGAGCACTTCAGAACCAATGGACCAGCGCAAACCAACCAACCAACCAACCTCTGCTCCCTGTTCCAGGATTGATTGAAACGGGCTCAGCACCGAGCATTGCCTACCTATACCAAAACCCCTTCCTGTATAGGATAATACCGGCACGATATGGCCTAGTTAACCTACCGGTAGGTACCGTACAGTAGGTATAATAACTCCTGGCAATATGCTATATACCGGTCAACTAAGATCACTTACTATATTAAGCACTCTCCTACCTACCCACTGCACCCTGGTTCCATATCCCGTTGCCGTACTGTACTGTGCTGCGGGCACCGTACCGTACTAGTACTGTAGTTTGGGACGGTGTCTGTTTCGCACAGCCCAAGATCTTCGAGCACAGTACGGTATCAATGCGCTCTCCACATTTCCACTTGCTCGCAGAAAGGAAGGAAGGAAAAAAGAGGGCTACTATCATACTAGAACCTGGCCTAAGGCTAGATTGGATCTCAGCCATTCCCCAGGCGTTTGCCGTGTATCAAATAGTGGCATTAGGAGTTTGTGCATAATATGATCGTGCTCTTCTGGTTTTAGCTTTTGCGCCTTTGGTGAGGGCATGGTTTGAGTGGTTAGCACTGGGCTGTGCTCTTTTTGCATATTCATGCCGGGTAACTTTGACCCGCGCCTCTACGCCTGCCAGCCGGTCCTTTTACGGCCTGGTACTGTACTCGCCTTTGCCTACATTTCGGGCTGGGGGGTTTACAGGAGTGCCGAGTATTTTGGGGGTTAATTAAAGATGTTGATAATATGGTGTTCAAGATATTTTCTTTCCGCGGTGGAGGTTCGCTGATTGCTTCCCAACGAACGGAACCAACCAACTATCGGTACCAGCATTGTACGGGACTATGGTATTCCCCATCTCATTACCTGGCTAGCCAACTAACTGATTTACTCAAGGTATGTATATGTATGTATGGTATCCCATCCCCCCCAAGAAAAAAATACTAAAGAGTATGTAAAAGTAAACAAGCAAGCATTTTGTGGCAATAACAGTGAGAGTAAGACCAGGTCGAAGAGTAAAGGCGGCAGCCATCAACTAAGCTATGGAGAATAGAGAATGAGTCTCATGAATGGGAAACTGAAAACAAGTGAAAATGCCTGCCGCACCCTTCCTCCCTCCCTGCTCCCTGCCTCACTGAATTTCCCCCATGGTGAGACTTCCCCATCTTCCACCGCTATCAACACCAGCCCCCGGATGCCCTAGGAAAGAAAGAAAAAGGAAGTAAAGGTCTAGTATGGGTGATGGGTAGGTGGATAGATGGGTCGACGGAACAGAATGATAAAGCAACCTTACTTTTTTTTTTGAATCTATAAGAGAGTATGATAGGAATAGGGAGGGGTTGATGCTATTACTACTAGTAAGGCCGAGAGAAGAATAATCACCTCTTCTTCGAGCGGGACTTGCTCTTGGAAACACTTGTCGCCGCGGACGCTTTCGAGTCGACGCTAGAGGCTCTGGAAGTCGCGTTTGAGGTGGCTTTACTGTCACCGCCTTTCTTGGTCTGTTCTACTTGCTTATTCTGCTCTTCTTTTAGTTTAATCCCAATAATGGCAACACCAATTTGGATCGGAAGGGTATATATATGTACCTTTGGAGGTTGTTTGGTAATCTTCCCGTTGGTCTCTTTGGCGGTGCCAGAGTTTGCTTTGCCTTTTTTGGCGGGGGGCCCCTCTTCCTCCTCCTCCTCTTCTCTGTCCCTGCTCTTCTTGGCTGCCGTAGCCTTAACGGTAGTCACACTGGTTCCATTCTCCTCCAGTTCCCTAGCTACAGTGGAGATAAGAGTGGTGCACCTTCTGGAAATCTCCAAACTGGTGCGGGAAAGGAAGAACCAGTCAAATCTGAATGTTGGACTCTCACGGATCTCGTCACGAATCTTTTCGTGAAGATTTTCCGCGTCCAACCCAAACTTATCCAGCTGAACAAGCAAGAAACGATCCTCCTCTTCGGTGTACACCTTTTTGTTGGTGGTAGAGACAGAATAGCTCAATTTTAGCTGTTGGAGGGGAACGCGGTACATCTCAATCTTTTTACGAAGCATCTTCTTTTGTTGGGAGATTTTGGCAGATTTCTCCTCGCCAGTTTCGATGGTATTGATAAATTTTTCCCAGTTTGGCATTTCCTTGTACCGCTCCCAGAAAACCTTAGCATATTTGCGGACATCCTTCTCGTCCTTAGTTTCCATTTCTTGCGCAATCATGGCAAAATTCTTGCGACCATATTTGGCCGAAAGTGTCACAAAGGTGCCAAAGTCCTTGCGTGACCAGTTGCTGAACCCTTGTTCTGCAAGATGAGCCTTCTCTGCTTGCTCCTCATCTGTAAGAGGTGCTGCATTGTCTATCGCCTCTTGCTCTTGGTCCCGGATCACCTGGCGTTCTTCTAGGTCGTCGGCCTCGCCATCAGGAAGAGGTACTTTATAACCTTGTTGTTTCTGCGCAACGTGTTAGCAGATAAGCCAATCAACTAGATTCTGAGTCGTATGTTACTTGCCCTAAAATACGCAGTTTCGCGATCTTGGAGTTCAACCAACCTAGGCGGATAAAACTGGTGCTCAAGGACATTGACCTGCTTGGGTGCACGAGGCGCTTTCGGTTTTGTATCGGCCGCCTTGTTTCCCGAGGTCAAAACCGTACGGTAGTAATTGTCAATTCCATAGCTCTGCTCCTTACGTTCACGTTTCGCCGGATTAATCCAATTGGCACCAATACTTGGTTTCTTAATGGCTGCGAAATTCTCCCCGTTCCATTCATAGGCGGAATCGGAAGTAAACTTTTGCAGGTCATCCAAACCAAGCTTAGCATATCGGGCGTTAAGCTCAGCTGTCCTCTCCTCGCCACGCTTCAAGATGGCGTCAATATCATCCTCAGTCATGTTTTGTGAGATGTTAGCCTCCTTCTCTTTACCACCTTTGAAGACAAGGTCTGCTCCGTGCTGAATCATTGACAGGAGCTCGTCCTTGTTGGCTGCGGCTTTCGCCTGTTGCTGGGAACGGCCTTGTTGAATAACCAATTGGTCAAGTCTCAGCTTCTGGGCTGCACGCTCGAGCACCTTCTCTTCGATAGCATTTTCAGTCACAAATCTGAAAACCATCACCTGTTTAGTTTGCCCGATACGATGGGCACGGTCCATGGCCTGAAGGTCTGCCTGGGGATTCCAGTCGGAGTCGTAAAGAACGACAATGTCCGCCGTGGTCAAGTTGATGCCTAAACCACCAGCTCTTGTAGTAAGCAAGAAGATAAACTTCTCGCTGCCAGGTTTGTTGTACTCATCAATTGCCGTGATGCGGTCCTCATGGGCAGTGGATCCATCAATGCGGCAGTATTGGTATTCTCTGAAAACACAGTAATCCTCCAAGATATCCAACTGGCGTGACATCTGAGAGAAAATGAGAACTCTTGAACCTTGAGCTCTCATGCGTTTTAGGAGTTTGTCGAGCATAACCATCTTGCCGGAATTGTCGATAATGTGCTCATCAGTGGTGTACGGAGGACCAGGCTCAGCGCCTTCGAAAAGATAAGGGTGGTTGCAACATTTGCGCAGCTGCATCACGATATTCAAGAGACGGGTCTTGGATTCGCGCTTGCCTCCAGCACCGTTCACGGCATCGATATCTTTCTCGAGAATTTTCTGGTACCATCTAATCTGCATATCCGACATCCCGATGTAGACGTTGACCTCTAAGAACGATAAGTATTTGTTTCATAGATGGGATGGAATACTGGCCATACCCTTCTTGGGCAAGAGACTCTTTTCTACGTCGCTCTTGACTCTGCGGAGCAAGAAAGGTCGTAGAACTTTGTGAAGTTGCTTAACAACGACATCTTGGTCGCCACCCTGATTTTCGAACCACTCATCAAAAGCAGCAGAGTCGCCGAATACATCGGGCAGTAGGAAATTGAGTAGCGCCCAGAGCTCGTGGAGGTTATTCTGGAGGGGAGTGCCGGTGATAAGGAGTCTATTGCGTGAATTGAACAAACGGATAATTTGCGCAAGAGCAGACTCTTCATTCTTGATACGGTGTGCCTGTATCTCCCAGTTAGACCAAACACACCGAGGGCGGCGCAAATAGCTTACCTCGTCAACAATGATATACTCCCAAGCAAACTTTTTCAAGTGTGTTTTTTCCCGAAGAATCATCTCGTAACTTGTTATCAGACAATCGAAGTCGTCCATTAATACACGTTCCTGTATAAGCTTCTGACGCTCCTCTTTTGTTCCTTGCAGGACGATGACCTTGACATCTGGTGTCCATTTCTCAAATTCCCGTTTCCAATTATCTAGGGTAGATTTCGGAACTGTGATCAAATGAGGTCCCTTTGTTCCGGCGACATATCGAAGGTAGCCCAGAAACTACCCGTGTCAGCATCTATTGCGCTAAACGAAACATTAATGGGAGAGCGTACAGCAATTGTTTGCAACGTTTTCCCGAGGCCCATTTCATCAGCCAAGATACCAGATATACCGTTCTCGTGCAGAGAAATCAGCCAGTTTAAACCTGCAATCTGGTAATCTCTCATTTGTCCTCCCTTAATGAATTTGGGCGATTCCGTAAAGATTGCGGTCGTGCCGCCATCTACGATCTCATCCTGAAGAAGCTCTTCATCTTCTTCCTTCTCGGTCCGACGACGTCTATTATCCGTAGAACCTTTTCTATTCTTCGCCAATTGCCTTGATTTTTCCTCCTCTTCGGCCTTCACCCTCTGGTAGTCTGGGTTGTTGCTCATGAAATGCCGAAATAAATCTAGAAACAATTGTCAGCTGTGCTCAGATTCAGAGCGGCAGACAAGCTAGGAGACCCACCCGTGAGCCCAAGCAAATATCTAATTCTCTTCATAGAATCATTTTCCTAAGAAAATCCGGGAGTGTCAGAGCCCAGTGGCAAAACAAATTCCATTTTGCGCGTCCAACCCTCCCAAATGGCAATTGGCTGACTGAAATACCTTTGTTTTGTTGAGGGTATCGTTCTTCCTCCCAAATGCCCTCTTCTGCTTGTTCGTTGCGGCCGACCTGCGCCGACGTCCATCAGCTGGGCCTTCGACCGAAGTGTCGTCGTCATCATTGCCATCTCTGTCCGGCTGGTCCTCATCGTCTTCGTCGCCGCCATCGTTTCCCTAAAAATGCAGTACCGTAAGTATCGGGAGTGTATGTGTCAGTTTGTTGACAGCACGTACATTATCCGCATCCTAAAATCATAGAGTCGCGCTTGTTAGCACTCCGACTCCTGTTTTCAGGCACTCACAGTGCACAAAAATCCGTAGGCTGCAAAATAGACTACATACGTTCATAGAAATATCGGCGTTGTCATCCGTCTCATATTTGGCATGTTTTACGGTTTTCGCCGCAATCTCGTCTACCATCTCGGAGTCGGAGACGACTCTACTCTTCCTAGCCTTGACCATCTTCACTTCAGTAGAAGTCACGGGTTGAGATGATGGAAGCGGAATGAATAGCCTCCTTTTTTCTCTAAAGCGATGAGGTGGGGTTGTATGGTGGGGTACTATAGAGAAGGTGTTGGTTTGAAGAAGAGATTGAGAATGGGGAGATGCTGTGTTGTTGTGAAGGTAAGACGGGGGGAGGAGAAAGTTCAATACGTACCCGCAGAGCACTGTACCTGCCCTACAGACTAGTGCACAGGCGCGTCTCCGAAGAAATTCCTAAATTGCTTTCCACGCGAACATCCGCCAAGAGGGGCGTTATCACGCTTACTCATCTCCCTCAACCAAGGACAGTATGATATTATAGAACTCGACATTACCTTGCGTATCATATTTGGGTTACCATTTAATTTCTCCAGAATCCCCTCTTCCTACTAGCTGCGCAAGCACTTGTTCCTGTGCTGACTAGAAAGTTAGTAAGTGGTTAACTTCTGTTAACTCGCAAAATAATCCCTGTCTTGCCAGAAAACATCCCGGGGCACTTGTTGTTCAATAGCATTCTGTATCCCACAATTGGCAGTCATTGAGCAGATGGAGCTGGACTAATAAACGCGGATATATTGCCACGAGTAACTCTTCCATTCCATATATTGCGGATAACCCTCTTCTCTCCTGTAACTTACATACCTGAATCACAATCCGCGGCTCTCGGCCAGTTAACATGAAGATATATCATTCCTTGGCTTACCTAACCTTATTCACTCGGTGGGAAATAGGATCCTCTAACCCCTATTAGCTTTTGGAGACCGTCATCCCAAGAATTTAGACGGTTAAACTTATTTTAACAACCCAAACGCCCGATGCATCACATCACAATAACGGTTTCAAGTTAGGTTAGCTGGAGTAACCCTCTCACCATTTGGTCACTTTTTCACAACGAGCCTTCTGTTCATTTGTATTTAACCTATATCGTGGTACACACCAACGGGGTCACTTAACTTACAAGCCTCGACCCAAGCCGACACTTCTCTCCGCTTCCTGACCCCCCGGGCTTGTAGGCCAATCTTTTACCCACCCCTCCAACTACAACTCCATCCACCAACGACTGTCATTCTCTCTATCCTGACGATCCTTGGCCACCTGGTCTATCGGCTTGCCAGCGCTGCCCTCCCCTCGTTTCTCTCACATCCCGCTGTCCATACGCTCTGCACCACCACCACCACTACCACCACCACCAATGTAAGTTGAACTTCTCTGCTGTGGATTTTTGCCTACTTGTACCTTTTACTCCTTACACCTTTCGTCATCATCTTGCTCAGAAAGAAGAATAGAAAGGAGAAAAAAGGAAGAAGAAAAGGAATCCAACGCTCCTGCCTCCCTCCCTCCCCTCCTCTTCCTTCCCGCAACACTGATCTGGTCTTTCAATATTGATAAATTGTTTCCCGCCTCACTAAAACTTTCACACCAAAGATAAACATTTAGGCCTTTCTAGTCGCCTAACATTTCACCCCCCGAGAGAACGACGTGCGTCGCCCGAATTTTCCTGGAGACTAGCCCAGCTTTTGCAATCGAGTACAAATGGAACGAATGGACATGGATATGACATCGCTTTCCTCGAATCTCCCCAATGAGAACCACTCTCCCGAAGATCCTCCAGACCCAGAGCCTGGTCCATCCTCAACTCTACTGTTACAGGCCTTTAAACAAACGGCCCTATCCGTCACCAACCTCTACAAAGCCGCTGCCAACGAAGCACAACGTTCACGTCGCGATGGAAGGATTGAAGGTTACCAAGATTGTCTAGAAGACTTCCTGGTTTTCATCGATAGGATCGAGAGTCGCGGGGACCAAAAGACATTATCAATGTTGCGGCAGTGGGCTTTGGGAAAGCGGAGGAAGCTGGCTCCAGGAACAGGGTGGAAGCCGAAGCATAAAAGGGAGGACACCGGCATGGAGGAAGCTATGGACAGTGATGAGATAACAACACCCATCAACGCCGATGCCGAGCGGGCCGAGACGCCTAGTGTGGCCTCCCCTTTGTCGGATCATCAACTTCAAACCGCCCCTTCCACGGTTCCTCCTCTCCCTCCTCCCCAGGTCCCTACAGCTCACACCCAGCAACAACCGTTTAATCCACTTTCCCGGAGATCCTCCCCTACTCACTCCCGTCAACCAAACCCCGGTTTTTCTTTCCGATCGAATCTAGACCTTCCTCGCCATATTCCACCACCTCCCGTGCTTGGTATCAGTGAACACCGTTCGACTGATGTTGACCTGTACTCTCCGCCGACTTCACCAAATCTTGCTCCCCAAAAGCCAATATTTCATGGAATCTCGGCTAACTCTGGCCCTATCCCTGGTTTCCGGGGAGTGTCCAGGAGTCCATCCACCACGGCCATGAACAAGACCCAAGGCACCAAGAGACGATTCGGATCTATAGGTGACTTTGACTTCTTCGAGATGGCTGAGCTTGAAAAGATGCAGATGAACAGCAAGAGAAGTCGTCACAACCAATAGGACTGGAGGGCACAAGCACACCACCCACGAATTACGTACCGGAGCTCAGTTTTCATTTGAGGAATGGCAAGTGGGCGTTGGAAGACCTATAGATTGCTTGTTACTTTTGTCGTGTTTTGCCCCTTTGTTTTTAGGCCATATCACCATTGTTCTCTTTGTGTATTTTTCTCTTCCTTTCTCCCTTTTGGCCTCTGGTAGTGTGACTGCATCTTTACATTGGTTTCAATTTTTCTCTCTCGAATTGCTTGGGACACGGACGATAGACGGTGGGGGTGGTGGACTGTTTGCTTTGTCAATAAGGCTTATTTATCTGGATTCTGGAAGCTCATGATGTCGAGGAAGGTGTTGTTTGTTTTGTTTCACCCGAAGCCCACATATTCCCACTTTTACCTACTTCCCAATGCCCCCCCCTTGTTCATACTCTCCCTCCCCACTCTATGCTTCTTGTCATACTATTATCGGCGACCTACATATTAGCTCTCTTTTCATTTTTCGTCTTTTTCTCATTTTTTTCATTCGTTTTTTTCTACCGAGCACTCTTTCTGTGTTCCCATTAATCGTTTCTTTTCCTTCCGGGGCGCCGCTTTGCATTAGCATCATTAGAGGTTTGGGTGGTTGGAGTGTTGATTTGCGCCTTGAGATGGTGTTCGTATCTTTATTTGGTGTCTGGGTTTTATCATGTAAATATGTTGAGATATTTGGGAAGATAACTGTGCTCACTATATTTTGCAAATGCTTAAATCATTCAAGACTACGACCATCCCTCATCTCGCAGTGACAGCCTGCAGTAGCTAGCAGTTGGGGAGGGGTTTCGGTCTCACCGCCCTCAGAGATCTAAGGAGCCCCCCCCACGTTACCCACTTGGCCCACGTATGCACCGCACAACACCCAGCTCAAAAGCTTGGCCTATTGCTGAGCTAAACTTTTTTTTCCTTGTTGGCCAAGACCGTCAAATAGCTCCCCAGCTCGCCCTTTTTTTTGCCCCTGTAAATATATGATACCCCTACCTACCCTAACGAAATTCGCTCCTTAGAACAATAACGACAGTCATTACTGTGATGGTAGTTTCCATTCGGCTACCCCAATATAACGAGAGCCCCACCCGCCGGACGCGTCGAAGCGCACTATGGCGATTATGGGCTCGCTACAAAAAAGGTTGGATTATAGGAGTTGTGCTATTCGCTGAGCTAGTACGCTTCCTACTGGTATTCTACCGAGGTGATGGGCAAAGTCAGCAGATCGAGAAATATGCCGAGCCGGAGGAATCAGGGGATCTCGGGTGGGGGGAGGAGAATCTTGGGAGGGAAATTACGGGGGTGAAGAGGCTGGTCATTGTTACTTGCCATGCCATCTGGGTCGGGGGAACCGACGGGAAGAATGAGACTGAATGGTAAGTAGGACCTTGTTGAGCTGCGAGAATTTACTGGAGGGGGTGGGGGTGGAAGAAGTGAATGGGCTGACCTGGGGAGGTGTGAGAAGGATGATTGAAGATTTTCAGAGGGGCGAGGTCGACACCTATGTGCGGCATATTAGAGCTGGAGTTGAAGCTCTATCGCAGGATCGAGAGAGTTTACTAGTGTTCTCCGGGTGGGTTTCCTCTCAGTCCCCCCCCCCTATCAGCTACTCGCACCATTGCTAATAAGTCATTAGTGGTGAAACAAAGAGCGCTGCAGGGCCTCTCAGTGAAGCTGAAAGCTACTACGTAACTCACCTACCCATTCCGCCAACTCAATTCCCTAGGTATGTACCCACGATAACTAACGCTCTAATAGCGTCTAGCTCACACCTTACATCTCCTCACCCCCGCTCTCCTCCCCAGAACAACAACAGAAATCCATGCCCGGGACTCCTACCAAAACCTCGTATTCTCCATCGCCCGCTTCCACGAACTAACGAATATCTACCCATCCTCAATAACTCTAATCTCCCACGCCTTCAAAGAGCCCCGCTTTCTGCACAACCACCTCAGCGCAATATCCTATCCAGAAGCCAACTTTGAATTCATCGGGATCGACCCCGAAGAGGGTGTCGGCGATGTGGTCCTCAACGGGGAGGCGAGGACCCGTCAAGTCTGGAACGAGGATTTGTACGGGTGTAAGAGTGAGGGGGAATTACGGAGGAAGCGACAGGGACGAAATCCGGGAAGGAGATGGGATGGCGGGTACAGTGTTAGTTGTCCGGAGCTGAGGGAGTTGTTGACGTACTGTCCCAGAGATGGAGTGAGCAAGTTCGAAAGGGAGCTGCCGTGGAGCAAATCCACCTGAAAAATTAATGAAACAATGACTATAAAGAAGCAATACTCGCGAGGGTTTTGGTCCTAGAGGGCGTTTTTGAAACTGGGAAAATTAGACTGGTTGATTCCTGATGGTTTTTTGGTTTTTTTTATAGCTATCTTTTGCTGTAATGCAGGTCAGATGTCCTGGTGATTTCCTTAGCAGCACTTCCTGTACCTATGATATGTGTTTATGGGAATTAATATATTAATTATGACTACCGTATTACTTGCTTGTCTTCACCTCAATTACGATAGCCTTGCGCCACTATCCTGATAACAATTATAACACCCTAGCATCCCTCGACGCACCAATCAAAATACCGAGTGACTACCGATGACGCTACGACCAGAGTGAGCTTGAAGAAGACAAAGATGAAGAAGAGGGGAGATTCTTATTGGTAAAGGAGGTCCTATAAAGAGCCAGCTCTGGTTAGGTGCCCGGTGGGCTATGCTGCTGTATGCTTCGGTGACATGACCACACATGTACCCAGAGATGAATGCTGGGCTGTGAGTGGGTGGGCGGGCATTATGTACCCGATTATGTGCCCGATTATGGTCTTGCCGAATAGTGGTGGAATGATCCTGTCCGAGAGGGGGGTTACTTCCGGGGATAGAATAGGCCTTCCTACAAGTGGGCCGTCGTGAAGAATGCTAAAGATCTTTCATATATCATACTTTTGGACTGGGTTTAACATTAGCTCCTGTCCCCCCTTCGCCTTGCCTTGCCCGAGCTGCCACGCCTGCGGAGGGAGGGCAAGCCCGTTGGCACAACTTCGCAGGCGCTCCCTCGTTGCGTGTATTACTCGTTTGCGTGATTTTGGCCTTGGGGGATAGCGCACAGGCACCGAGATGCGAGGCGGCATGCTAAATGGAGCATGGGCCTGCTAGCATTTCGGTTTATGGAGACGTGTAAGATGTCTCACGGGCTGTGCTTAGTGCATGGGAGTGAAGTGGGTGGTGGTGTTTAAGCTAGTAGGGTGCTATTATAATAGATGGAGGCGGATAGATGGTGGGATGTAATTCACATTCGCAGAATTCATACACTGGAATATATACTCAAGTTTCCTCTGTGGAGGCGAATGGGTGGATTTTGCTATTAATAACACTGCAAGCATGATCCTTTCAAACCTCTGGATTTGTTTAAGCCTTTTAATGCACGCGGGCCATATTTGTTTGCGCAAATTTCACTCAAGACCTTTTGGTGCTGAGATATCCTGTACTAGTAGTCGGCCAAAAGCTAGTCAACAGGGAGCCGCGGAATCTGTCGGATTTCTCCCCAGGAAGGCTCGTGTCGCGTTAAACCAACTTTTCCATATAGTGTTCCTGCGGGTGCTAAACGAGTGACTATGAGTGAGGAAGGTGCTGGTAGGACTCACAAATAAAGCCTCGAAATGTTTGAGCTAATTGTTCCTAAGGGGTCGTACAGGCTTGACTACGGGTTCTGACTCCTTTTACGCGGTTCTCCTGCTCTAAAAGAAAGGGATAGCCACACCAGAAACCATCAACCAATTGCTCCTCGAGTGACATTTCATGAATTGGCTAGTTTGTCAGGTAAGCAGGGCCAGCCCTCGCCCTAAACAGTCACGCCAACCTCCCACACACCATGAGCAACCCTCGAACTTCCGGGAACGGGTAGCGCGCAAGAGTAGTCTTGGCGCCTCCCACAGAAATCAGTTTACCACCCGGAGCCAAACTCCCCACCCTTCCCGTCCCACTGAGGTAAAACAATTCAACGACGTTGACGATCCCTTTCTTTCCCTTCAACCCCGAAACTCAGACCACGTCGAGAAGGCTTGCTTAATTACGCAAAATGAGTATGCTACCTCTTCCTCGAGAGAGAAATATTGAGCGCTTGTCTTTTTTTTGTCGGAAGGATCTTTTGGCTAATGGTGGGGGGTTGGGAATAATTAGCTGAGCAGATGGTTTTGCGTGGAACCCTTGAAGGTATGGAAGCTCCCTCTTCTTTTCGCTGAAGGATTGCATTGGGTGGGAGGGAATGTGGCGGGGGAGGATTGGAGCTGATTGGAATTTCATATTGTGCAGGGCATAGTAACTGGGTCACGGTATGATCTTCGATAGGCTTGACATATTGAATTGGCCATGAGGAATTGTGAGGGTATTGACTTGTTTTTACACCATAGGCCCTTGCTACTTCCCTCGAGAATCCCAACATGCTCTTGTCTGCTTCGCGCGATAAGACTTTGATCATCTGGAATCTGTAAGCGCTGCCATGTTTCTTGACCTTTAGCGAGAGGAAAAGGGAGAGCCAAAAAACTAACAATTAGGTTTTAGTACTCGCGATGATACTAGCTACGGTATCCCTAAGAGAAGCCTTAAGGGTCACTCTCACATTGTTTCTGATTGCGTATGATCCCGACATCTCCTGGAGCCATAGATTGTTCTCTCTTCCTGACTCTTGGCAAAGGTCATCTCTTCCGATGGTGCTTATGCTCTCTCTGCCTCGTGGGACAGGACCCTTCGTCTGTGGGAACTTTCCACTGGTCTGACTACCCGCCGCTTTGTTGGCCACGACAACGATGTCTTGAGTGTTTCTTTTTCCGCCGATAATCGTCAGATCGTGTCTGGGTCTAGGGACCGCACTATTAAGCTCTGGAACACCCTTGGTGACTGCAAGTTCACCATTACTGACAAGGGACATACCGACTGGGTTTCTTGCGTCCGTTTCTCGCCAAACCCACAGAATCCCGTGATCGTCTCTGCTGGGTGGGATAAGTTGGTTAAGGTGGGTTTATTCCGCCATTTTTTCTTTTGGGAAGGCGGGGGGAGAAGGAGTGTCAGAGGATGCTATGCAACCTAAAGTATTTGCTACTTCAGAGACTTCCATCAAAAGTCTATGAGACAAACAATCACCAACGCACTGATGACACTCTTTCCCATAATATACTTCCTGCCCATAGCTCTCCCAACTTTAATCTTTGGACGGGCGACTAACGGTGTAAAAAGGTTTGGGAGCTTGCGTCTTGCCGTATCCAAACCGACCATACCGGACACAATGGGTATATAAACACTGTCACTATCTCCCCTGACGGTTCTCTCTGCGCCTCTGGCGGCAAGGATGGCACCACCATGCTCTGGGATCTCAACGAGTCCAAGCACCTTTACAGCCTTAATGCCGGCAATGAGATCCACGCTCTTGTCTTCTCACCGAACAGATACTGGCTCTGTGCTGCTACCGCTTCGTCCATCATTATCTTTGACCTTGAGAAGAAGAGCAAGGTTGATGAGCTTAGGCCTGACTTCTCTGCTGTTGGCAAGAAGAGCCGTGAGCCTGAGTGTGTCTCGTTGGCTTGGAGTGCTGACGGACAAACACTGTTTGCTGGGTACACGGATAGTATGATTAGAGCATGGGGGGTCATGAGTAGGGCTATGTAATTGATGTTTTCATGTGTCTTATCTTTTTTTCCCTCTCTATCTCTATTGCTTTTCTTCAATAAAAGGGGGTTCTCGATCTTTTCGGAAGGGTGGGGGGTTAAATAGTCGGTTTGATATAAAGCAATAAAAACCGGATATCGCCTCCTCCCAATTGAATTTCCCAGTTTTTCCCTGTGGGGCAGTGGTGATGAGGTTTGAGAGTATGGATCAATGCATATCGGACTATAGTAGGCGTATCACAGGCACGAGAGCTAGTCCAAGTCGTGAAAAAAAAGGGGGGTCTGAGGGTACACAATGAGGTGATTACCTATTCTATCTGCATGGATGGAGCAGCACGAATAAGCGCCGCCTCAAAAGGGGGTTTTTTTTATACAGTTATCCCGTTCTGTTCAATGAATCCATTTCCACCTTCGTCCTAATCCCAGTCGATGATATAGCAATCGAGTGAGCTCCCATGACCAAGCTCAAAACCCCAACTCCTTCCCACCAAGAACCCAATCCACCCCGCCAGCCTCTATTGCCCACCTCTCCAATCTCTCCCCAACCTCCCTCGCATACCCACCGCCAAAGACACAAACATTAATCTCCCCGGACCCCCACCAACTCGCCCGATCACCATTCGCACTGCCGATAACTGTCCACGCGTCATCCACGATGGAAGCCTTGACATGCCACTGCTTGACATTCTCCTGGCCACGCCAATATCCCAAGTGTACCTTTCCACTTCCCGTCTCGAGGTCCGGGAGTGAGGAGATGAAAGTGTCCACACAAGATTCCGTGGTGGAGAAGGGTGTTGTGACAAGTTGCTCCATGCGCATCATGTTTCGGCAGGTTATTATTGTGATGTGCACGTTTCTGGAAGCGGCGGCGAGGAGGGCTGAAAGGAGGGGTTTTGATGTTAGGTTTGGGGTATGGATTGTTATGGAGGTTTTTGCGTGCGAGAAGAGGGTTAGGAGAAAAGTGTTTTGGGGTGTGTTTGGCGGCGGCGGTGTTTGAAGGAGGGAGGGAGATTTGCGGGCTCGAAGGCATGGTAGGAGAGAGGTTAAGGATTGGATAGAGGATCCGAAGGAGAAGTGAGGATTGCGATGGTGGGGGTTTGGAAGGAGGATGGTGGGGTACTCCATTATTTCGTCTAGGGCGTCGAGGTCTCTCTGCTCCCCCCCCTCTCCCTCCACCTCATGCTCTTCCATCCCCTCCTCCAAGGACGGTAAAGCTGGCAACTCCCCACAACCCTCCTCCCAGATCACACGATAATACTCCAGAACCGACCTGACAATCCCCTCCCCCTCAAATGACCCACAACCCTCCCCCCAACACTCCCAACTAACATTCCCACTCCCAATCCATACCAACTTCCTATCCACAACGCAATACTTGCCATGCAGCACGGAAAGCGGGGGGAAGAACAAACTCTTGACGAGAATATCCAACCCAGGCAATTCACCCCTCCCCGGCAACCCCAGATCCTCCAACCTCTCCCAAACCCTTCCCCGAGGAGGAGACACCGCCCTCTGCCACGCGGACATTGAACTGAAACATAACCGGACACGAACTTTCACATTCCTGGCTAGTGCACGAGTGGATAACTCTCGTAACGCCGCAGAGAGGATGACGAGCGAGTCGCTGGGAGCCCAGAAGCAGGTTACGAATATGACTTCCTGCTTTGCGCGTTCGATCGAACGGGCTAGGGCCAATGTTTGTGTTTTTCCCGTGCCGGTGTGGTAGGATTTCGGGGTAGAGGTTGTGAGTAAGGCGGGTATTGGCACTGGCGTATCGGGATTGCTCTTGTCGTTGCCGCAGAGGGCTCCCAGGAAGGACCTTAGGAGGGATTGGTCTTCGCTCGTGAGGTTTATGCTTGGCGGTAGGGTTCTCAGGTAGGTGTTTAGTATTACTTCTGCATCCAGGCTTCTGTCGTTGGGTTCGACGGTGGGTAGTGGTAGAGGTGGCGGCATTATCGACGATGGTGGTTATTAGTGAGTGAGGAAGTGTGCAGATGATATGATATCAGGAAAAAGGAAAGAGGGAAAAAAGGAAAGGGGAAAGGGAACGGTTTGTTTAGCTTATGATATAAGTTATGTCTGTAGCAGGTGTGCTCGTGTGCCAAGGGCATGGCAACGGAAGTCCTCGTCACCGACTGAAAAACAATGCCCCCTCTACAACGTAATTACAAGTCTTTCATCAGGTCCTGACGAATATCAGAGGATGACGAACAGGGGTACCATATTCGGCCAGTAAAAAATCGAGTAGGGTAACAAAAAATTCCTGCTAATCCCTGTTCGTCACCCCGCTGATATTCGTCAAGGCCCGATGAAAGATGAGAATACTTGATACGGCAGCAACCAATACATCACATGATTGCTAAACCATATGATGGAGGTGAAGAGCAAACGCCATGGGGTAAAAAGAGGCTTGGGGGAAAAGGGAAAATCCGGAATGAGCTTAACAATGTCATTATGGAGACCATAAGAGATGAGTAACCAGCAGTTGTTTTCATTTATAATCACAATTCTGGAGGAAATTGGTAGTGAGCCTGACATTGATAACTTGGAAGAACTTGTGGAAAGAGAAGTACTGTATACTACGGTATGTGAATCCAAGTTTGTATGGTATGCATAGTAAGCCGAAGCACATGAGGTTAGTAGAAGCCGATATCCATCCATCCAGTCTGAAGGTTTACACACCACACCTCCAAAGAGGCTTCAGATATTTTGTAACAGTTACTGTGATGATATCTCAATTGCTCTCTAATATTCCATAAATAATATGGTGAGTGGATAAAAATTAACTGCGTACCAAACAATTGATATTATACTTGTAGTATTGTAGGTTTTCTCCTCAGAGACGGCTGTGTGCTCCAGCCACTACGCCAAGAGTTCGACGGACTTTTTTTTTCCGGAGAAAACCTGTTTGGATGGAATGGTTCCGTTCCGTTGGCCCATGCAAACGACCATTTCCTACCATTTTAAAACGGAGTAAGCAAAACAGCTGTTTGGCACAATATGTATCAACCATTCCATTTCAGAGTGATGACAACAAGATGGTTGCCATGTAGAAAGAAATATTGGATGAGAACTTTTTTGGTCTGGTAAGAAGTAGCCGAACAGTTTATTTAAGGTTAACCAGCAAAATATAACGTATTTGACCTAGTAATGGGACACTCACTAGATATGGGACACTTGGCAATTACAGTGTCCCACATATTAAAATAGGAATACCTCAATCAAAGCTACATCTATTAATCTGTAAATCTATCTATAGATAGCTAATATATCTTTAAATATGCTCTAGCAATATCACTCTCCTATTGGCAAAACTGATTAAGTAATAGTACAAAGTGTAGAGAAATAACAAATTAGCTATATAGTGAGTAATGTATTTTATATAAAATTGATAAAAAATGGTAAAATTATTCTAACTGCTGGAGAAGGTAGAGGCACATCTTCTCCTGAGCCTCTATGTTGCAGAAAGTTGATTGAATATCTACAAAGTCCAAGTCATTGATTTCAATCAGTATAACATTTGACATATAAAAAAGTATAATATTTCTACTTTGTATATAACCTAATACATATTTTAAGTATTCTACTAGTTTAAGAAAGAAAGTATACTTTTGTTTCTGTAATTCTAGTGATCTTTAAATAATTGAAACTGTTAATTACATATTGTAAATCTTGTGTAAAATACAAATATTATACTTGAAGTCACCCGACTTGTAATTTATATTTTACAATAATAGGTAATATGAAAGATATACTTTCCTAGTAGTCTCTAGTAAATAGCATAAGTTTATCATTTTCTATCAATTGTATCAAAGATAAAATACTCAATATATTGTAAATTAGGACATTTTCTACTGGAGTTAGCAAATATTATCTTTAAAGCCTAAATGCCTATTTTTCATTATAGAGCATTATTATAGGCTTATCAGGTATTTATGAAACATTTTTCATCTGTTTTAATTAAGTATTGATGGAGGTCTTAATAGTTTTATGATACAAACTGAAAGATATTGTCATTTGCAAAGGTTGAACTGATTGAAATCAACGACTTGGACTTTGTAGATATTCAATCAACTTTCTACAACATGGAGGCTCAGGAGAAGATGTGCCTCTACCTTCTCCAGCAGTTAGAATAATTTTACCATTTTTTATCAATTTTATATAAAATACATTACTCACTATATAGCTAATTGCTTATTTCTCTACACTTGGTACTATTACTTAATCAGTTTTGCCAATGGGAGAGTAATATTGCTAGAGCATATTTAAAGATATATTAGCTATCTATAAATAGATTTACAGATTAATAGATGTAGCTTTGGTTGAGGTATTCCTATTTTAGTATGTGGGACACTGTAATTGCCAAGTGTCCCATATCTAGTGAGTGTCCCATTACTAGATCAAATACATTACCCCTGCCCTCGTAGAATAATTTTGTTGAATTTTTTTTTCATGGAGCAACCACTGGTTGACGTTGGCGGCAACAACCTTTTCTATGGGTCAAACCATTTCAGAACTCTTCCATTTCTACCACCAAACAGGCTCTTAGAATATCATACCATGCGCTTCGCGGTCAACCCTTTCGGATAACCCCCCATCGACTGAGAAATTTACCATTGAAAAAGTGAAACCTTTGCAATGTCATGGGACCATGACTCTCTTCGGCCACCATAAAATAGTGAAGAGGAATTAAAAAATAGTGAAAATGTATCACTAAATGCAGTCAATGTTGTATATTTTTATTTTCCCACACTTGGAACGGCTTCCAGTGTGCTGGTCTACTTTCTTGAGAGTGGTAACCTTGGCACGGTTACTGTAAGGTAACTTAGGTTCAGAGTGGTTTTTTATGCCAAGAATCCCTAGAAAATCACTAAAAAAATTGTAGAAAAATTCTAGCATATAAAAACATTAGCAGGGTTAAAGTAATTCGTTATTTTTTCTGTAACCTTTTTTCAATTTCTTTGCATTGTTTGAGGGATAAAAAGATATGCCAAGGTGTATAAATCTTTTGTTCGTTGCATGTAAGTTGTTGCCCCTGTTAGGGTTTCACTTTTTTTGATGGTAAATTTCTCGGTCGATTTCAATAATCTTTATTACTATGTAAAAGGATCGTGCCAATCCAGGCTTTGGTCCCAACGGCAGTACATTCCCGAGGTACGCCAGCTCAACCTGCCTATTCCGCAGTACATCTGGAAAGTACCACCTGCGCGACCTGTGAGTACCCTGCCACAGGGACTGGAGGTCCGGCCAGAACACAGCTATCTTCAAAAATAAAGTACAAAAGAAATCCACCTCCACTACCCCGTAAATCACTACCAAAGACAAGGATGCAGCCCCATCCAAGCCCACACTTTGGCAGACCGGTCACACAACCCAACAAAGGAAAAGTCCACGCTGCCCCTTCGTCCAAACGATACCCATGGCACCCCACAAAATACACGCCACAAGCCCCCATCCACCAGCCATCCATGGCACGGGCTCAGGCACCTTCTGTGACGCCACCGCAACCGGGGAAAAATCTCAGAAGCCACCCCCTCCACTAGCTCCTCGGGACCCCAGCGAAGAGGTCCAGCACGACCGTAAATTGACTGGAAAAAGGGAAAAACGAGCTGCATAGGTTCGCCAGAGGGCAAGCCCTCCAGCTCCAGTTGCCCTGGTGATAACATGATAACCAACCAAGGACTCATCGATGGAAATGGGCAACCAAGGCCCAAATCCTAAAGACATCAAGCCATCGTGAGATAGGCTCCAAGGGCGTTGATTGGGTGACCCCCCCTTAACCCCCCAAAAACGACCTGTCACAAGAGGTGACAAAACGGTCGATGGTACAAGTACAAGGGACAGGCATAAAAAAGTGGTACGGTGCATAACTAATGTCTCAGAAGCCGTGGTACTTGTACACTTGAGAAAGGAAACTTTAAGAGAATCCATGTTTCTTCCCATGCTACACAACTGATAAAGGAAATTATGTATGAGTGATGTAGATGATCTCTACTCTAACACATTTACTATCAAATCAAACCCTACAAGTAAGAGGTGTCTGCTGAGGGGGCACCTGAACCTCTAAACTAGGACCATGTTTAATGCTAGCTTTATGATAAGTGGGCTTTAAAGCCCAGTGGCTTATTAAAGAAATCAATATTCTTTTTGGATCTATGTATAGAGGCTGCTCCCGCTCTGTCATCCTTACCTATTTATTTCCTTGCACACAGGAGTGTCTGTTCAAAATACTTACCCCTTGGAGTTGGTAACTGTATGGTCAAGGATGGGGTTTAAGATGTACTTTACCATCTCAACATATTGTCTGTCTGAGTGTGGTTTGGTTGCAGCGTACCAGAATTTTGTCCAAAACCAACCCGCCCACCCCTGCAGCGTACCACTTTTTTATGCCTGTCCCTTGTATCCGGAAGGGTTGACCGCCAAGTGCATGGTATTCTAAAGGTTTGCTCGTCTCTGAGGAGTTGAGAAGGCCTGGGGCCAATCAGACTGACTTCGACAGACTTACCCTTGATACCCGGTAAAGTGCCTGACGGTCTGATGGCGATTTTGATAAGATATACTAAATACAGTAAGGATTTGCACAAAAGAGAGAAAGAGAGAAAAACTGCTGAGGAAAGCGAGAAATTCAAGGTATAAAATCTAGCAAAAGAAAAGTATGATACATATGATAGAAAAAGAAGAGAGAAAAGCTGGCTAGGGAGCGGGCAATAAAAGTGGGCCTGGTATTGTACCGTAAAAACCGAAATAATTGGGGCTTCACGCTGGGACATTGGAGTTGCCTCTCCTGGTAAGGTCTGCTGTCTCAGGTGAGGGCTGAAAGAGAATCTTCGCGGTGTGTTTTCTCCCCCTAGTCTAAATCCAAAGGGGCAATTCTGGACGTCCTAGCGCCATGCCCAATTATTTCTGTTTTTACGGTATTTACTCCTCCTTCTTGTGTCTCCCTCCTTTTCCGAATGGTTTGGCGTGTCTTTTTCTCTTTTGTTTTGAATGCAAATCCTTACTGCATTTAGTATCTCTTATCAAAACCGCCATCAGACCGTCCTCGCCATCAGACCGTCAGGCACTTTAGACTACATCACCTCTTAAACCCAATGGTTTGTCCTAACCGGGTAGTCGTCATATCGACAATAGTGGGAGAAGCGGGCTTGGTGCCATTGCCTCCAGCGGCCCATGGTCGCAAATCTCTATGATATGAGAAAAAGAGTTTTGGGAGTTGTAATATTACAAGATCAGAAATTTTAAGCTATTTGAACTTCCAACTTTCATGGATGGGGTTGTTGATATTTTTGGCGTGGGAGCAGTCGAGCATTTCGATCTGATTCAATGGCATCCGAATCCAGCCACATCAATCATACTGATTGCAATTGCACACAGCCATCCATGTTGTGAACCGAACTACTGAATGGAAGTTAAAAAGAAAAAAGGCAATGCAGCGCACAATTCCCACTACTTTTCATTCAGGGAGCGATGGAGAAGAAGTGAAAGCATGAGGTGAGAAAGGAAGAGTGGAAGGTATCTTGTTCTCCTACCCGATCTCCGTACAGAAAAGGTGGCATTGGAGAAGAAATGAGAAACAAAGAGAAAGTCCTTGGAACACCCCGCCACCCCAGAACTGCCGCCATTGCTGAGCAGAATCACAACTGATCTACAAATACCATAACACTGACATTTCAACTCAAATCAGCCTATTGAATATAAGAAAATCCCGAGAGTGACTTTGCGCAGGCTGTATATTTCTTTATCCCCCTCTGGAATGCCCTCCCAGGAGCATCATTCCTGGCATCATTCCAAATGGAAGAATCGGGGGCTTGAACCGGAGGTCGAATTTAACAATTCCAAGATCAACGCCGATCCCCATGCCCTGTTCGCGCTCCCGCTGCTGCCTCATTTCTCTTGCATGCATCTCTTCCAATTGCTTCTTCTCAGCTACAGCTCTTTCAAGCCTTTCCTTAGCTTTTGCTTGCTCCTCCGCAATCAATTCCCTCATCTCATCATCCTTTTCCTTTATGGCTTCCTGACGCTCTCTTTCTAGGGTTTCGATTTCTTCCTTAAATTTCTTCTGTTGCTCAATCAATTCCGCGTTAATCCATTGTCCTGCATCGGTCTCAACTATGGTCTTCCCTTGTTCGACTATCTGATCCTGTATGTCGAGCGCTTCTGGCTTGTTCGGCATCAACTTATCGATAAGCTTCAATCCGGATTCTCTGGTGCCATGAAATCTCTGAACGGTGGCGCCCTTCTCGATAAGGAGTCCCCAGAATTTAGGATCGCCACAAATACCATTTTCCCTAATCTCCCCAGCCGCTTGATCAACCTTTGACCACTGAGTTGTCGTGAGAAACACGTTCCTCAGGGCACCGGGACCGCACAATTTCTTGAACATGATAAGGTTCTTCACGGCGGAACCTTCCATGCGGAGATCAGTGATACGGTGGAGGTAGATAATGCCGGAGAGAAGCCGCTTCTCCTTGTAAGTTTGTGAAGTCCAATCAGTGATCTCCTTCAGCACCTCCGTGTCGCTTCTGGTAGTATCATTGAAGCCAGGAGTGTCGACTAGGGTAATCGTTGCGCCCGCATGCTTAAAAGAGTAAGATTCGACCTTGCTAGTACCTTACTAGTATCAGCAGACTAGTTCATCTTCTACACCAGGGGATATCTTACAGGAGTAAAGTCCATCGCTCACTTTGACCTCCGAGTGACCAGAGAGTTCCTTGATAAAGTAACTCTTACCGGCGCCTGTCACCCCTTTTAGCAAACCTACGGTGAATTTTGGATAGTTTTTTTGGATTTTACCTGTAACTCCCATGACTGCTATCAAAATTTCTTGACTCGGCGCATCGTTGGTTTTCATTGCGGAGGGTTGCAGAGCTGACCCGGTGGTGAGTTTAGAGGATCGTTTGGGTAATCAATTGGATAGCGGAAAAATATAGTAACCCACGGTCAATCGAGGGCAGAGTGAAGCAAGATTGCGAATGGTCCTTTTAGTAGACCCGGTGAATATTTGTATGGGAGTTCTTATTATAAAGTAGAGTTGCTCAGTAGTGAGATACATTAGAAGAAATAAGGTACGGGCTTTATAAGTTCAAGAGCAGCTATGCTATTATCGCACGGGAAAGGGGTGTGCAGTCTGGTTGGTTCTGGGGTGGTCAGGGTTTCGACTTCACGGCAGGCGGGTTGCCCGATCCATCGAGTGCGCCGGCCAGACGTCTCTGCCGAGCCCATGGTCCTAAAACTGATAGTATGAAAATTTGAAAAATGTGCGGGATTAATAGGAATTTTGGAAATCACAAGATGATGATCGGCATGCCCTAGGCATATCGGTGGTTTTAGGTATCATTGATGGAAAGCTCGAGATATCGGGAGTCCTTACTACACATTTCATTTGTCCCGGAAGTGCGGGGAATGTTCTTTTCTTTTGTTATCATATGAGCAAGGGAAAGGGGACATGTATGGTGGAACATGGATACCGTATGTGCAGTGCTCGATCGAAGGATAAGGATGGTTTCGTTGGGCTTTATATATACTCCCGCCTTTACCATTGGTTTAGAGATTGAGAGACATCAGAGGACGAAGTTGCGAGCCATCCACACCCGTTGCCATTTGGTATGGTACGGTACCGGTAGTCTATTTGATCCTGTGTAGGAAGAAAATGTAATAAGATGAAGATCGGAACCGTCTTGAAACAAAAACGCAACTAGATCTGTATGATACAAGATGCCAACGAAATTTCTAGCACCGCAGGGGGCAATTTTTCTCTCAGAGTTCTTACGCATTTCCTGTTTTCCCATCTCGCCAAAATCAAGCGGGAGTTTCCCTACTATTGAAGCATCAACTTGGTGAACAAACTCGCCATCACCCATGCATCTTGTGTGTGCTTTTGCGGCACAACAGTCTGTCACTAGATTGCCGTTCTTCTCACTGAGCCTCATAACTCTAGCACTAGTTGCAGGCAAGATGTACTTCTTATATATGTGAAAACAGGTTTTTTGAGTTTGTGTGGGCGCTTCCATATTCAGGGACTGTTTGCCACATTTGTGGCTTGAGAATCCCTATTTTCAGGTACGGGTACAGTACTTCCTTGCTACGATCGATACTTGTAATCTAGTTCCATGCCCCAATGGACACACCAGTATCCAAAGATCGTATGATCATCGGATATGATATGTACGACAGATGAGGACAGCAATACACTCGATTTGAACAACAAACAGAGGTTGTTATGTATCTCTTGGGCCGTCCAAGAGATTAGTTGCCGTAGTAATTTTGGCATTTATGTATGGGAGGAGGGTTGCGAGATGGGTTTTCCCATGGTAGTGTTTTTTTTATATTTATTTATCTGTGGGATAACTGGTTAGATTCTAGTTCAGAGAAACTAGGATCATAAATTAGTTTGAAATTCTAGGCATACTGAGTCCATAGCAGAGAGAAACGAGAAGTGGATAGACAGAAGCATGATCGAGCAAATGATGGGGGTTCTGCTCGATTATGATCTGATCAAGAGGGCCCCCATGATCGAATGGATCAAATTGGTAGACCCTTATCGAGTGATCGATCATTGCCACTACTCGAGAATGGCTGAGTATAGGCGATTATCCACAATCTTTCTCCCTTGTGATTGCTTTCGTATATTCCACAATGTGATCGATGGTTTGAATACCTCTCCTATTCGCAATTATGAGGCTAATTATACATTTCCTCTACTATGATGGCTCCTATGCATGATTCATACCCCACCATCCGCTCGGGGTGCAGTATCACTGAAATCTGTCACTGAACCGGAGCGGCTGGCGCTATTACGTTCGCTTGCAGAGTCCGATACCATCACTACCACTTGCGATGCAAGCCTTCTAATAGGTGGGGTCTGCTTTGGGTTAACCGGGGTTGTTCATTGGGTTGGGTTGGGATTGTTGGGGCGGGTTCGCGATCGAGATCTCTCGGGTCGGGTCGTGTTCAAGGTAGTACCCGTGCCAGGGTTGTGGCGGAGCCACAACCCACGATTGCTCGCTTGCTCGCAACCTGGGGCACTCTCAAGAGAGTGCCTCACAGCTCAACGATAGATTTATTTGTATGTGAATTTAAGAATTACGAACCACTACTAAACATCCTCTGATGCTTTAAAAGCCCTTCTGACCTCCCCACACATTGTTTTAAGTCTTTGCAAATAAGTCTTCCATTTTTTTCCCTCTATTTTTCAACTTTTATTTTCGTCTGGTGGGGACTTTATTTAAAATCTATCGTTGAGCTGTGAGGCACTCTATGGGAGTGCCACCGTAGTTCGAAGGTCTTCAATGGTTTTATTCTTAACTAAACGCTAATGAAGCGACTGTCTATCCGGGCCTGAACAACTATACAGCAGTACGTTCCGAGGAGTACACCAGTCCCAACTTGTCTTATCCACAGTACATCTGGAAAGTACCACTCGTGCGACAGGTAGACTAAAATCCGACGGCCCAGAACTGTGAAAGAGTAAACAGTGCACAGTTACAGGACGATCTCAAATGACTCCTCAGAGGCTTCAATCCCACGCCACACTTCAGGCATGTCTGATCACCAGCCTAGAGTCTTTGCCTATACTGAAAATCTCAGGATTCCTTCATGCGCTAACATTATCAAAAATTATTCTCTGCATCCCATGCGCCCGCCCAGTACATCGTACCCACCTAATGCTTCAAAGGCTAATAGTGACTCAGAATGCAGTCCTGTATCCTGGGCTTGTCCAGACGTAACCCTCCCACCACAGAATGCACCTGACGCATCCAGACAAAACACCTACTTGTAATACGGTACTCAGAATGCAACCAGATGGAGCATCAAATCTTCTGGATACACTACATTCAGTACCCATCTTCATGAGATCAGCAAAGGGTCTCCCCTTTGCCTGCTCCTGACCCAGGTCATAATACCAGTATATTTTATAAAGTATATATAAATACTCTTCTATTCTTCTTAATATTCTAAATCTACTCAGTGTTCTTTATGGCTTTTGAGAGCTGGGAAGGCATAGGACATTGTCATACAAGGGTTCTGTGATCGTATACTGGATGCTACTGGAATCTGGCTTTAAAGTCCCAGTCAGTACATACCAATCCCCTAACAATGCGCTGTATAGAAAAAACCCCCCCCAGACAACCCTCTAGCATCATGGGAAGTCATCATATTAGAATATTTGTTATGGTATTAGATAGCTGAGAAGAGATAAAATGAAATTATATAATGGCTCTATGATTGTTTACCAAACATCTTTGGAATCTGAATTTAAAGGCAATGCCCACCAGACTGTTAGTCATATGGAAAAAGCGTAGCGTTTCCACCCATTTTTGTGTACCCTGGGGCTACCCTACCTTCACCCAGTAAAGCTAACACCCCCCTCCGGCCCCGGCGTTGGGACAGCTCAACAACACCAGACAGGATTGTAGCTGCGTCCCAACAGCAAAGGACACTATCATCAGAACCTATCTCATAATACTATTTACATCACGGCCGTCCATCCGACCAGATGCTCTTCGCAGGATATCTGAGAGGGGACCTTTGGCGAGCTTCTTCAAGTATTCCCGGCGAAATCGGTCAACGTCGCATAAGGTTACTGACATGGCAGTACGGCACCAGAAACTATGTCGCTAAAGTAACAGGATGCTTGTGTCGTTCCTACTCCAGAATGCAAAAAAGAGTATGACCGCACCCACACCAATGCATCAGCAAAAAAATCATCTTGCACCCCATTTCTCCCAGCTCACCCTGTGCGCCGGACGTTCCAGGCGCTTATAACGTAAACTCGAGTTCTGGGTGCGTCCGCCCGGGTTCATTCCGTCCGGAAGTGAAAGGGCCGCCTCCAATGCGTCCGGACGCCACAGGCAG
>Ga0307517_10000239_pt1 | contig 93577 bp, 83 predicted proteins | sample 23_EM_MG_FD_194515 | JGI IMG/M metagenome (GOLD analysis project Ga0307517, IMG submission 194515) | Populus trichocarpa ectomycorrhiza microbial communities from riparian zone in the Pacific Northwest, United States - 23_EM | ecosystem: Host-associated > Plants > Roots > Unclassified | place...
TATCCAAACCTTTGTACTTGTGTTCCCCGGGCAAGTACTTTCAAATTGTTGGCTACTGGGTGCTACAGGCATGCGGACGCTTTGAGGCCTATACCATTCAATTCCCCTCGGCGAGCGGACTCCAATGAGACCCCTCCCGACTCTAGCGGACATCTGCCCGCTAAGGTATCTGCCTTTTTCATGCTGCTGACCTCTATAGCCATGCAGACACTTTGAGACCTATACCATTCGATTCCCCTCGGCGAGCGGATTCCAACGCAGCCTGTCCCGACGCTGTCCGACCGCTGGTTGAAATGTTATCCAAACCTTTGTACTTGAGTTCCCCGGGCAAGTACTTTCAAATTGTTGGCTACTGGGTGCTACAGGCATGCGGACGCTTTGAGGCCTATACCATTCAATTCCCCTTGGCGAGCGGACTCCAATGAGACCCTTCCCAACTCTGGCGGACATCTGCCAGCTGAGGTATCTGCCTTTTTCATCCTGCTGACATCTATAGCCATGCGGACCCTTTGAAACCTATACCATTTGATTCCCCTCGACCGGCGGATTCCAACGCACCCTGTCCCGATGCTGTCCGACCACTAGTTGAATGGCTATGCATACCTTTGTTCTTAAGTTCCCTGGGCAAGTACTTTCAAATTGTTGGCTACTGGGTGCTACAGGCATGCGGACGCTTCGAGGCCTATACCATTCGATTCCCCTCGGCGAGCGGACTCCAATGAGACCCCTCCCGACTCTGGCGGACATCTCCCCGCTGAGGTATCTACCTTTTTCATGCTGCTGACCTCTATAGCCATGCGGACGCTTTGAAACCTATATCATTCGATTCCCCTCGACCGGCGGATTCCAACGCACCCTGTCCCGACGATGTCCGACCGCTGGTTGAAATGTTATCCAAACCTTTGTACTTGAGTTCCCCGGGCAAGTACTTTCAAATTGGTGGCTACTGGGTGCTATAGGCATGCGGACACTTAGAGACCTACACCATTCGATTCCCCTCAGCGAGCGGATTCCAACGCACCCTGTCCCGACACTGTCCGACCCCTGGTTGAAATGTTATCCAAACCTTTGTACTTGAGTTCCCCGGGCCAGTACTTTCAAATTGTCGGCTACTGGGTGCTACAGGCATGCGGCCACTCAGAAACCTATACCATTCTATTCCCCTCGGCGAGGGGAATCGAACCCACTCTGTCCGGACACTGTCCGACCGCTGGTTTAAGGGTTATCCATACTTTTGTACTTGTGTTCTCCGGACAAGTACTTTCAAATTGTTAGCTACCGAGTGCTACTGTTTTCTAGACTAGCTTTAATAAATATATTCCTATATTAGTATCTTAATGACTCAAATAAGTAAACATGAGTAATACTGGATGGATCTTTCCGGACAATTTGGATATTCTCCACAGTTTTCACTAACTCATTCAAAGTCCTTGAAGGTAGAGTTGTTGACTTAGCAGGTATTCGATGATAGCCAGTTACACCTGAGCACTTCCACTATTCTACTATCCTATAGGGTTGCGTCCGGAGAACCTTTTTGCGTCCGGAGAACCTTTCTGCGTCGGGTGCCTTCTGAGTCCTTGGTTGCGTCTGGTGCGTCTGGGCGGCATGGACCCCTGTCCACCAGCACCCAATAAAAGACCGCACACCCAGAACGCGAGTTTACGTTCTATGCGCCTGGACCGCCGGACGCACAGGGAGTACAGGGTGCGTCCGGGTGTAACCTTTTTTTTTTGCTGATGCTCTTTCTTCTCATCCTTCTACTCTGTAAATAGAATATTCTACCTGCTCTACAAACGCAGTAGTAGCTGTTGTATACTACGCAAGGGTTCTACCTAGCTGTAATTCTACTTTGTGGCACGAAGGAATCCTTACCGACCGCCTTAGACACGTATGATAGCAGACATTACAGTTAAGCCTTTGTGATAGCCTATACTCAGAGCCGCGCACAACTGCAAGATCTCTTCTCTTCCACCCATTCTAAGCCCCTACTACTAGTATACCCGATTTGGATAACCCAACATCTCCAGCAATTCGCACATAGGTTCTCCCCTTCTCTTTTTTTCCTATCTCAATCACCCTCTCCTCCTCTGTCACTTCTCTCTGCTTTCCAGCTCTCGGGCTGATTGGCACTGGATCGGATCGAGGTACAGGTTCGGTATTACCAGTATGATAGGATTGTGTAGAGACCGGTGATGGTGCCATTGTCCCGAGACTTTTCCATCGCTACTGTATCACATGACACCTCCTCATCCATCCGCAAGTTTCCTCACTGCGGTCCCCCTTCCCAGTTTTATCTTTTCCTCCCTAAGAAGTTATTTAACCCGTTTCGATCTTCATCTTCATCGCTTTATTCAGGCTACTAGCACTTCGTTTAGAGCTCTGCGGAAACTCGAGCGCTTTTGGAATCAAACGAACAAAACGGAAACATCCACAGAACGAATAGAAACTCTTGACGATGAAGCAAAGAGGCTCAAACAAGTCAATTGTTCTCCAAAATGTGACAATGGTAATCAGCAAGGGCTCTTTCCGTAGGATTTCTCATCCTAAGGACGAAAGTGTTCAATTCAGCCCCGCACAACAAATGAAGGGTTTTAGGCTTTTCTGCAGGAAGAGCGGTTTACCTAAATTTAGCCTAGTCCCAAAGCGTTTCTTTTGCTCGAGGGATTGGTTACAGATTTCTGCAGTCTGCCGTAGTCATCCAGGAGAACATCACCATTGTTCTAGGGAACGCAAACCATGGCAAAGGCCGGGTACGTAACAGCAGTACGCAGGTCACGCGGAGTTTCACAAGCAGGCGGGATATCCAATTCGGGATCGAACCGGAGACACACCCTCTCACTCGTAACCGCTCTCACGACATATTAGCAAATGGGATGTCTAGCCATCCTAGTACGCACCCAGAGAATATTATTGGATGCCTTGCATGCATAGTATAAATTTTGTCATGACAGATATCGGGGCTAGGGTTTTTCCAAAGATGGAATACGTGTTTACCAGGCATTCCATCGAGTAGGTGAGAGCTAAGTACCAGTAGTTGCCGAGCTCTATATCGCTTACCATACCCGCTGTGGCCAATGGGTTTGTGATCAATAGTACGATAATACATGTTATTAGTTTTATCAGAGAGGAACAACGACTAGCGAGGATGAACCAATCGTGTTTGGCGATAGCGCTGGGGTGTCGTACTTGCCAATCCATAAGGTCTGTCCCTGAGGCATACCAGCAGTGGCAGCGCAGCAATCACTTTGGTCTGTAAGGCTTAAAAAACACGAGAATCCTTGATGGTTACCACTCATAAATGAAATTCGCCTATAAAAAACCACTATCCCCAGAGTTTCCCGGGTGCGATGAGGAGTGAGCGTAATTCTTTTAAGTTACGGTGTAAGCTAGTCGTCGGTTGTGTCTAGGTAAAAGTCGGGAACAGAGTTTCTGTTTCGGAAAGCAGTCTGCTCATACACACTGCTTGTGATAGAGATGAGAGGAGGCTCATTAGCAGCTTTGGAATAGCAAGCAACTGATATACCAATCCCAGCTAATGCATATACCACCATCGCCCCCTCAATGGACAATTCTTGCTCCTACCCCACCCACGGACACATTATCCCACTCCCTGGTTGCTGTACCGCATCCTGCGCGGCACGGATTGAGTCGAGACAGATCATTGAACTCTAGAGCCCCTCCCAAAGGTCGGACGCTCTTGCTCTACAGCTTGAGACATGCCCGGGACGCCCAGGACTGCAGTCCTGGCGGTGCCTACAGGGCGGGCGGGACGCTTGGGAACACTGTACCCAACCATCGTACTAGTTCCCCTCGCATATATTGCAGCCGTGCTTACCATACCGAATCCAAGGTAAATTAACTACTATTATTGATTATGAGTTTTTCACTAAGAAAATTGTTTAGGTTGGCCATGACAATATCCCTGACCATCAAGAGCATGAACAAGGATTTGAGGCAAGAGAGGAGCCCGCTCAACCGGAGAAGGTGATTAGACCATTCTGGCAGGGGATGTCCTGATTTTCTGGGGAAATTCGAAAGAGACTCATGGGGGGGTGTTGAGAGTCCGTGGCTTGAAACGATTGGATGGAGTGGCGGCTTGTGACATTGACATATTGCAGCCTTGCTCCCCGACATGTTTTCCTACTCTCCGAAGACTGTCCACAACCTTGACTCACCAAGCCATTACCTTTCCATTCCCCTCAAATCGGCTAGTGTTTGGGCAGTATGGATAGATTGGTCACCAGGTCATTCAACTCCAACAGCTTCAATATCAACAATGTCAACAGCTTCAACACAACCATAAACGATGACAAGGCTCAAGTCCTACAGTGGTTGTCATCACCCCAACCTCAAAGAAGACATCAACATTTACGGGAGAGCCGACTCGAAGGTGTGGGGGAATGGATTTTCCGAACGAACGAGTTTCAGAGATAGAATGCAAGAGAAGATGGACCGGCTCATTCTGTGCTATTTCGCCATGGTGATCCGGGGGCGGGGAAGATAAAGAAAAACAAAAGATTATCTGCGTGGAAGGGGGAGAGATTATGGAGGAGAAAGTCTTGATCTTGATTCTATCATCGCACTCAGGAGGAAAACTAAATGTCCTTAAATACATAACTCAGAAAACTTTTACATTCTAACTTCTTCCTTTCCTAGACCGCCTTTCCCTACGATAACATTCGCTACATCCTTTCTCCCTCTCTCCAACCTCCCCTAACCGCTTCACGTCCATTCTCTCCATTTCCTCCACTTAATCTCTCTTCCATTCCTACCGCTTCTTCTTCCCTTCCCTTCTCTTCTTACACACTTCTTCAATACGCACCCAGCTCCTACTTGGTTCTCCGTTTCCCAGATTATCCGTGTTTGTCCTTTATGCGAGAAGTGATGAATTCCAGAGATGTAGTCGTGGTTCTTGAGATATCCAGATTTGGCTATCAATCAAAGCGCCGGCGATTCACAATAGAGGACTCATCTTAGGTAACACAAGATATCACGGTTGAGTTCCCAGATCGCTAACTACTTGGGATTTTAGTTCTCTTGTAATCGATCACTTTTATCGAAGTGGGCAGGATACGACTATCGCTGGGCTGTATTGTGACTATATTTGGTATCATACCCAATTCATAACACCCAAACCCCTATAATAGTTCAGACATATTTCAGTGGCCCAACCTAAAATATGGGGTACGTACAATCCTAGGATAGTACAAACCTTCTCCATTTCCAGCCAATAGAAATTATTTGAGAACCCAAAACATCCACTCCTAAGATGTGCATACATAATATCAGCTAAGAATCTGTTCCGTGGGGTGGAATGAATTGTATCAGTCAGGCTTTACACCTTTTTTTGCCCCAGGTTCAAAGATCCACAAAACTCCCCACTTCCAACCCCAAATAGGTTCTCGAGTGATCAACCGTGACTACACTCAATATATGTTCCAGAGCTGATAGTCTTCTGTCCAACTAGTACCGCCCGGCCCCCGTTATTGGTCGCAGCGGGTGTCGTGCTTTTTGATATTCTGGTAGGAAGGTTTGGTCATGCTCAATTAGATAGGGCCGCGTAGGCTTGGGATATGCGGAGGTTATCCGATATACACTACAGTTGCGACCCAGGCGAAAAATATCAAAAAAGATGACAATACCTTGGGCGTTATTAGAATTCCCGGTTCTAGCTGCGTACTACACTTGTTGTAATAGCTCATCCTTCATGGTATCATATCCCCAATGAAAAAAATATATTCGAATGGGGCCCCACCTTGAGATGTCCCGAAGGATCATGCCATTAAATCACGCCACTCTTACAAGATTTTAGCCATTAAGTTTAATAGTGAGACGAATGCCGCTTACTCAATTTTTACGCACGCCACAACTAGTAACAACATTGGAGACTACCATATTACGTGTTTTAAAATTCCTGCGATACCAAGTTCACCTGATGTTTAGTCATGTCTAAGGGAAATTGGCACATACCGAACAGTGCCTCAGCTCCTAAGAAGCTCAACATGGCTCCCCCCAGCACCGATGATAGGAATGACCTCAACAGCTCACTTCGTGAGAGACAACACCCCTGTGAGCCAATCTGTACGCCCCCCCCCTAAGACAAGCCGCTTGGCGAAATACAGTGTGCATGAGTGAAATAATAGTGTGCATCATACACTGTGGGACCACAAAATGGATATATCCCGAGTTCTCCCAAAATCCGCACATATCTCTCCCAAAAGCCACTCTAGCCTTTGAAAAACAAGTACAGTGATTCACAAAACACGGCGTACGTGGCACCTTCGCTGAGGGTCACGAGTCCAAGTGACCCGCTGACGGCTTCCTAGGGCGCGACACCCTACTGATAACAAAGTCCTAGTAGACCCTGAGAAGTTTACCAATGAATACCTGTATGCCGGTAGTGAGCCCACCCAACCTATGCCCCACCCAGCCGCAGGCAGGTTACGAATGAGTCCCGGTCACGTAACACAGCTAACGACACATATATGGGCTAATTACCGGTACATGGCTGCCTAATGGCCCTCTGGCTGCTGACTCCGGTATCGTAACCCCTTCCATCAGTCACCGATCAATAGCGGGGATGGGTTTTTATCATGCATAGCAAGCTTCCCGACGAAAACCCCATATCTCAATGACCAGGAGTCTCCCCACCAGGAGTCTCCCCACCAGGAGTAGGTGACCGAGGTCCGCGCAGTCACCTACCCCCCCAAACACGGTGGCTAACGCTTCGGGTAAGTGTCGCCGGGACATTTCCCCACCTAACTCCTAGATTAGAGCACCAAAGCCACTAATCTCACCCTGCCCAAAGTCATGATATCATCACGGGACATCACTCGCCGACCTTCTCCGACTCCCCTAGACTTTCAATCCTGGCACCGCCTCCCCTCCTCGTGGAAAGGCTCATTCTAGGAGGCCTCATATTTCGCCCCGTCTTTGTTTGAAAGCAAAATAGGCACAAACCCCCCCCCCCTCAGGAGCAACCTCACAGCACGCGGTACTAGCGGAGAGTCACAGCCTCGCGAGCAAAGCTCCATTCGGGTATTCCCTCGCCTTTTCGGACATGTTTAGTTTCATCGCCGGCCGCGGCACCGAGTGTGCATAGGGTACTTTTGTCACGCAGAAATAGCATGCGCTGCTCCGCCGATCAAGTATGTATTTTCTATCTAAACAGCCCATTTGGTAAACTCGTTGGAGAGAGCAGCAGGTGAGGGGAGAAAAACATTTGTAGCTCCCGCGGGCTCGTATGTTTCATGGCTGTCGTGATCTCACCACGGTACCGGTGACGCCACTTTGAGGCTTGTGAGTCGGTGGTCAGATGAGGTTGCCAGTAATACCGTAGTATGTTTGTGCCCACGTCAGCTGAGTGGGTAGTAGAGGAGTGCTCCCAGATAGGCAAAGATAACCTCTAACTTTTCCTTTGTTCATTTCTCCTTGAGGTCCTCGTGGTGCTAGTAGGGTGATTCTGAGCAAGTACCCGGGGGGATCATCAATAATCAATGAGGCCACATCAAAAATTGGAAATCAAAGGCCTTTGGGGGACAATAGCAACCGGGGGTAACTATCCGGCATGACATCCCAAGAACATGATAATAACAAACAGAAGGCGTAAATCTGAATCAGAAATAGCCCAGTTTTATATGAGTTCCTTGTGATAACGAAAATTCCCTCTAAGCCTTCGACTCCCACTTGGTCAGTTGGGTGCAGTTTCACAGCAACTGGTCTGGGTTTTTGGTTTCTGTAACACCGTACTCCCAGACGACATGATCATCCGATCAGATAGTTCCCACATTGCCACCCCCCAGTTCCCGATTTTTAATGACCCCCCAAAATATAATTCTCAAAATTATTACCGCGGAAACCGAAATTCTCCGTGCGGGAGCCACTGCCCCTTGGTAGAAAACTCAAGAGACGGCCAGGCTGTGTCGTAACCGCTTCAGTTCGAGGTCCGTCATCTAGAGCTAGTTAAAACACGATCTCTAGCCCGAATATTCTGTGATGCCTGGAAAGGTGTTCTCCCGTTAGCATGTACCAGCCACTTTAGGAAACCACTCACTAGGCATCTTGTTTCCCCCACAGAAGGCTGACCCCCGCCACCATCAGCCACCCGGAGCTTCTATGAACCGCGAGCATTATCCATCGGCCGAATATTGACCCAAAAAGGCCCCCATTCCCACCAGAGCCTTCGGAAGCGGCCTAAAAAGACACCAAGTTCGCCAAAAGGCTTATCATTCCCCCTCAAAAATGTTTCAATCAGTCTGACATGGCAAGAAAAATAGATTAAAAAAGGCTCCCATAATAAATCCAAACCCCTCACAAAGCCAGAATACACACCTCTCTCCCACCCACCCCGCACTCGCCGACAGAACAAGTGCCGCGATACCCAAGCACGTACCGGTAGTCTCATTCATTAGCAATCGGGTTCGGGAACACATCCCCCCCGCCGGTAATCACCACCGCACAAACACAAGCACAAAACCTAATGTTACTCCAAAAGCAATCCAGCTCAGAAGAGTAAAGAAACCTAAAGAAAAAGATAGAAATAAACAGAAGGAGAGAGAAACCTCTCACTCTTGGTGGGGGATACAGGCAGTCTTGTCACCTACTTAATTGTTCTATCTAGAACTCCGCCCATCCGGTCACCACCCAGGTCCCCTCATTAGTTGTAGGACCGACAGCGCCTCAGTCCCGGGCGACCGGTTAAAGCTGGGGCTGAAGAAGCGCAATCGGGGCGCGGAAAACGAGGGTCGCACGTGGGAACTTTGTGTGGCGGTTAATTTTCGGGATTTTGCGCCACCGCGTGGGGAGGCCTTTAGGATTATCGATCGGCAGAGGCGCCAAAGATTGTGTGAATGAATGCACACAACCGGTACTGCAAACTCCGCAGCACAAGTACCGGTAACTGAGTGCGGTAACCACCGTAACCAGCGAACCCCAAGTTGCCGCCTGCGCGCAGTGCAGGGTAATAAATCTTGACTCAACATTGTATAGATCTCCGTGGCTATACACTTCAACTTCAGCTCTCCTCTGCTCCCCAGTAGCACTTCCCCTCTATCGCCCACTCTGTCACCTTACAACTCCGCTCCGCAGTGAACCAAAGCACACGGACCACCTCCCGTCTCGCTACTGCAGAAGATTGCACTCCCATCGCACCATCCGGTATTACACGCACAGCGACCTTGGTAATCGGCCGCCGGACCCATCCGTTCATCCTCTCTCTCGCTCTAGCCCTACTGCCCCAAGCCCTCGCTAGCTCCACTTATCAAAAACAATTGAGCAACGAATAAGCCCATCCGCCTAGAATTGCTAATAATTCCTTCCTGACTTATCCAACGTTTTACTTATTCTTCCCCCGTTTACTTTTTCGTCTTCCGTTTTGTTTTGTTTTTTCTCGCCTTTTCCTTTGTTTTTTCCTTCCAAACACGCAAAGTTGCCCCGATATCCGGCGACAAATTTGGACACTTACGGGGGTGGGGTCCTTCCGATCCGGACTGGGCGAGGCTGTTGCCTAGAATATCTCCTGCTATTCTTCTCACTTTTGACCTGTGACCAGACATGACCTGCCCCGGCTTCCGCACTTTGCCACCTAGGATTGTATGATAGGATAGGATACATCCCTGAGACATCCGATTTTTCATTTTTCCCTTCCCCCCTCCACTCTGACTCCCGGACTCTCTGGATCCAAAATCTGTTGGGGAGGGAGGGTGGGGAGTTCAGCTGCCGTCATGGAGCGTCACTCGGATGGCAGACCTCCGAGTGTCAACCTAGGGTCCAGTGGGGGCTGTTGGGCTAGGTAGAAGTCTTGGGGTGTAGTCTTGGAAACCTCCAGAAACCTCCAGACCTCACCACCACCCTCTATCAAACTATCATGGTCTATAGCACCGTATCCACGCAGGCTAGGCAGGATAGTCAGAGTTTTGTCCAGGGTTTTCGCGTTTGATTGAAGGGAGAATGCCTAAAATTGCTAGAGCGTGGCGATTGATGTTCGGCTGGTTGGTCGACCGATGCCCCCGATTGAGTCAATGGCGCGATAGGCTTCGTATATTCTCCACAAGAGCGTAATTCACTCAGTTCATGGCGGAGAGGGTATCACGGCCGAGGTTAAAATCCGGTGAGAAGTCTTCCCATTATTCAATCCAGCGTGCTGTTAAAAAGTGCTGTTTCAGTAGATTATATCATGTTAATTTGTTAAGTGTCAGTTGAGACACCTACGCACAATGGGGAGACGGAGATATCCATAATTCGGGAGGGGCCGGTTTGTTAACGGACCGCCGTTCACTCGATCACATGGTAGCAATGATATGTGCACAAACATTGTTTCCCCTCGGGCAGTTGAGCACTTGTGGATCGAAGAGGACCAATCGCCCAAGGTGTTTGCACCTCGCACCGGAGGCAGGGAGAGAGACACATACGTAAGCTGTTGGTTTTACCTTGGCTCTGTGGTACTATGGATACCGCAAGAACTAGAATGATTGAGCCTTGCGCAGGGCGGTAGAGTTGCCCCTGGTGGTAATGTCCGGTATGATATCTCTTTGCCTTTGTCTTGAGCTAGGGCTGAGGGAGGGGTTCAGGCTTTGCAGTCTCCCCCATCTAACGGGGGGAATATTGGACATCTTAGAGTGAGGTTCACTTGTTCGGGTTCCTGCTGTACTGCTTCCCGAGGACGGGCAAAGGGAAGAGGCGGAGTAAGTAATCAACCTCCTCTTCACACCAATCATTATCCTGCAGTGAAAGATAGTGGGGTATGTAAGCAACATCTCCGAGCTCTCTGGTTGGCGACACAGACATTACATGTATGAAAATCGGCCTGTTGGAAGTTGAAAGGTTACCGTACCTTAGGTAAGTTAGGTACCCTCCTCTTGAGAGGAAAATAGGAGTACGTAATCACCCTCCCCAGCAAGTGCTTGCAGATAGTGCATTAATTCGTAAGAGCGTACCTGGCTTGGAGACAGCAGACTTATTATTATGCACCGCAAAAAGGGCACAATGATAATTATAACTTTGAGCAGTTCGAGTCTCTACCCTATCGCATCGTGAATTGATCGAATTACTCTTGGCGGACTCGTAAGTGGCGTGCTAAACCATGTGCAAGCCGAGCAACACGAAACAGTACGCCTACCGTAGTCAATCCCATTCCTTGTGCTTCAATGTGCGACTACATAACAATAATAACAGCAACAATAATAATACATCTGTTATAGCTAGCCCCATGTATTCCTGCAAATAAAATGAATGAGAAAATTCCCCCAAGGGCGCGTCCGGCCATCGTGAGTTTCCAACCCCTGACAATGGGTGAATGCAAGGTGGTGCCACAAGAAACCGCAAGAATAAAGCCACAGCATTCCAGTGGCTGACAACAAAATGCCAAGAATCCCAGTTTCAACGATAGAATATAGCGCTTATTCGAAGTAAGGAGTTCCCTCACAGACATCTCCGCTTAATGGACCTGCGCTGGATGGATGCCGCAGCTTGTTATAGAATCGGAGACGGCCATAGGCTCTCGCAATAGGCGCAAACCGGCGCGCTTGGGCGGGCGAGCGAAGCCCTCCCTATCCATCGATGGATTCGTGCAAGCCCATTAGGAAGTTTTGAGTTGTAGCAATGCGCCGAAGATAGGACTAAGGGCCCTGCACCACTACACTCCTGTCCCTGGGAATATCGATCAAACAGATGTTTCAGAAAACCCTCATTCCGACCTCACGACCGCAACTAACTCGACCATGTCATGGCATTCCTATGAAATGATACTACATACACCGACCGGACAACCCCCCCTCTAAAAGGAAAAATAGAGTTTTGCCGCAAATCTCCGTGTTGCAACCAGCGTTAAAATAAAGGGCAACCAGGCGCGCCCTAAGTTACGGCACATTTATGGTATGATATATAACTTATCTTGCTAAAAAGCCGAGGCAGCACTTCACCATCTCCTCCCCGGAGCATTGAATCCCAAAATATCCACCTCCCATAACGAGCTGTTTGCAAACCACCACCATGTCATGTAACCCCCCTTGGCTTCCGCTCGCCGCCTCCACCCCCCCCCCACTCCACCACCGCCCAGACATCTTGAGTAGGTTATCGATACCCCACCCAGTTTGAAACAGACACTGCCACCACGAGTGACCATCCGTGATACCGTTAGTGCCCGCGCTTAAAGCTGGTGGCAATTTATCGCCCACGGCTAGAATACCTACCGGCAGTCAACATCTCACAGCATGGCGCAGCACGAGGAGGAGGAGGGGGAGGAAGAACCGTCCCTTTAATCTTGAAGTGGCTGGAACGGGATGTCCCAACCGCACGTGGGGCTTGTAATAATATGATATCCAGTTGCCTTGCCCCCTCCTCCTCCTCCTCCTGTACTCTGGTCACAGTGCTACCATCTCATCTGGCTATCAGTAAGGTACCCGAAAAACACGGCTATTGTAACACCATCGCCCAACCAGCCGGAATGAAAAAAATAAAAATAAAAAGAGGGAAAGAGAGAAAAAAAATCCCTGTTCTCATTTTCAGCGGAGGACGCCGCCACTTGTATCGTAGCCTAAGGAAGCTGGGAAGAGTACGGTGAGTTACAGTCTCCTCCCCAGTAGAGAGAGAGCTGTGGGTGACTAATGTACCGGCATCGGTATTTCTGTTTCTCCTCTCTGGCCCGATGCATGCATTCAATAATTACCGTGGTTTATGGAAGGATGGGGGAACTCATTTCCGGTGGATGGAATAAATTGCTCATGACTAATCCACCCTTGTATTTCATACCCCCTTCCCCACATGCTCTACTAGGCAAGTGCTGCCTCTACAGGCGCGGCTTGGGCTGTGATGTAGAGACAGCATGACTAATCCACCCAGCCCTGTCGGGTGTGATAGTAAAAATCGGAAAAGAAATAAACACCTGTTTACGCAGGAGATTTACAATATGGGAATAACAGGAAGAGTATTTTGTTTTCCTCGGTTTTTGTGAACGCACCCACCCAAATACTGCTATCATACTGCACTTTTCCAGGAAAAGAGAGAAGACTTACGAGTACAGGGTAAGTAGTCTATTTGGAGAACGGGTATCCCATCCAGAGGTCGCATGACTAATCTGGTCTCCCTCCCTCCCTCCCTTCCTCCCCAATTCACCCACCAGACGGGTACGATACCATGTCGCAGGCACAGCACTCGTATCACGATACCGGTACCAAACACAAGACCACCCTGTAACACAAACCTTCAAAAAAAAAAAAATAGGGAAACAAGGAAAAGAAATCAAAAACACCTAAGCCCCTCTTCCTCTCTCTCTCTCTCTCTCCCTTCCAGCTCGCGAGCAAAAAGCACAGCACCCACCGTACGACACAAAACTGGACAAAACCTTGGTGGAAAAATTTCTTCATCATCATCCCAGCCCAATATGGATAGAGAAACGAGAAGGTAAATTTGAATCACCACACCCCCCCCAAAAACACAAAGCCAAAGTGCGAACCCGGTATAATATCGTACCGATAACAAATCGAGTGAGACCCTGTGCTCGTGCTCACTCTTGTGCCTGTGCTTGTCTCTCTTTGTCCGTGCTCCCTCGCACATTTGGATATTCGCACATTCGCGTTCTCATGAATTCGTAACTGGTGCTGGCTAACTATTACTATTATTACTGCTAACATCATACCGCCAATATGTCGTTGAAAATTTTCACCTCTGCTTTTTTCTTTTTCTCTCTCTTTTGTCTCTTTTCTTTTCCCCTTTAGTTTGTGGGAAGTCAAGAGGTGAGGTCTAAATTTGGTTGCAGTGATGTTCTTGACCTTGGGGGAGGAGGAGGAGGAGGGACGCGTAAAGGATGATGATGACGGGCGTTTTGCGGTCCCAACCCGGGTAGCTCTTCAAGATTTTGGAATAACAAATGGAGTGAATGTCTTGTCCAGATGCTGCTCCCTTACTCGTAATGTCCTGACGTTTGTGAACACAACTGCTATTGCATACCGCCAAAATTCAGCTCTTTTGCGCTGATCTTGGCATCATGCAATAGCAGTTGTGTTCACAAACGTCAGGACATTACGAGTACTCGATTACCAGTAGGCTAGGTACCGTATGTTGCCGTTGGTTAGGTTACTACGCGCTGCAGTCAGCTGCCTAGAGTACTGTGCTCGAGTACTCACTACCGTAAAATATCGTGTAATCCACTATCTCCGCCAGACCTCTAATCTCCGCCACTATTTGGCTCAGTCCACGATAAGTTTTTTTTCTTGGTTGGACTAGTTTAAAAAATCGCAGACATCAGTTGGTGAGACGCAACACACTCAGCACACTCAGGCTTTGCTGCGCGTGGAAAACGCTAATCCTTCTTGGGCGGTTTTGCCCCCGAACACGGAGGTTAGAGGCCTGGCAGAGATGGTGAATTATACGGTATTTTGCGGTATTGAGAAGCGCCGCATCGTGGCTTTTGTTCTTATATTTGTTTGCTAATGCTGAAGAATATTAGAGTAGGGCAAATGCAATCATTTACTCACCCAAATCATCCCGAAGTATATTATTCAGCTTCCTCAGCGCGAAAACTCTGCATAGCACCGCCAGAGAGGAAGAAAGAAAGTAAAAGATCGACAGGACATACAGGCGCCTCCTCACGAGACCCTCTCCGCTGATCCCTTCGTGGGGGCAGAAGACAGATTCAAACCTCCTTATTGCCCTTACGATGCTGCGGTAAGGTGGGTCACGATCACAGTGTCATCGCCAAAAGAAAAAAAATGTTTTTCCTGAAAGCTAGTTAGGGACCGGTACCAGAGTACTCGTACATACCGGGAGATAGTGGATGACTGTTTGCGAGTCATTTGTTCGGTGTGGGTGTCTGGTACGACTGAAGGTAAAGTAGGTCATGCTTTTGGTTGGACGCATCGCTGCGTTCCAAATAATAATGGCGAACCTGTTTGTCGGAGTCGGGCGAGGAAGGTAGCACTTTTGGCGAACAGCCACTTTGTTCTGGTAGCTGGGGACAAAAGTGTCGACCTTGATAGGAACCTCACCTAACCCTGAGGCCCAAGTTCACCCCGGATGAGGACAGTTGTTGCCAGGGAGGGGAGGGGAGGCAGTGGCTATCATGAGGGGTTTGAATTAAGTTGGGTTGGGTTGTGTATGGTTCATGCCCCTAAGGCCTTCGCTTCTGCTCGAAAATGACGATATCGTATCGGATGCTTAATCTTATTGTGCCCTTTCTTATTTTTTGGGGGGCGGGAGAGGACCGGTTAGGCAAAGCATTATTATCGACATTATGGCAAACCTGGCCAGAGGGAAACCCTCTGGCCCCTGTCCAGCTGAACCTGTATGCGGCACAGAAACATACCCCGGACTCAAACGGGCGGTGTCATGCTCCTACCCTACCCTAACCTTGTGGGGAGGACTCAGGCCAAGGTCAAGAACCAGCCTGTGGCTGCGCGCACCCATCCACCAAGCTCTCCTCTTGGCGAACCGAGTTCCTTCCTCTTTGCGCTCGTTTCACTCGTATGTCGCACGAAGGGATTGCGAAAAGTCGCACTTATGTGCTCGTGCGATAGCAGCTGTGCCCCTCCCCCAGAACTTTAGATTAGATGGGGAACCTGATGAGGATGGCTGAGGGTGGTGGTGGTGGTGAGAAATTTTTCTCCTTCGGCTTGGTAGGGGATTTGTTTGACTGCGACATGAAGATGTGCTTCTGATTCGCAGAGCTTTTTGAGGTTTGTCTCGAAGTAGGGAAATTACGGTGGAGGCTCATGATGGTGGTGGTGGGGTGGAAATGTTGGTGGTGGATGGTATGGGCCTGGTAAGGCCCGATCATAATCATGTCAGGTCCGGACAGTCCACGGTTGGGGATTGATTGTTGATGAATTTTGATTCCTTCTTTTGGAAAAGTAGGTGTGTGTGGGAAAATGGGTAAGGAGGACCGCTACCATAAAACAAAAAAATGGGAGGGAGAGAAGAAGATAGTCTAGATCTCACCGTGGTGATCATACCGCATGTTATGGCTCGATGCAGTGTCGCTATAGGAAGTCAAGAATCATCAGAAGATACATCACCCCGCTATCTGGGGGATCGACCGCGCATTCCCTGACTCCTGCTGCTTGCACTCGAGGAGTTGCACTGTGCAGGTGGGAGGGGTCTCCCTCCTGTCGTGAGGTACTGGACACGTTAGGCCCCTTGCCGTGGTGGACTTGCTGACTCGCGACAGGATTACTGCAAGTGGTGACTATCGTGGAATGAGGAACTCTCACACACACCACTGTTCGTGGTAACACGCACGCACGTACGCAACACAACCCAAAAATTTGGCACTAGCATTGGAGTGGTAGTATTGTTGAGCAAAGGCAATCTGGGTCATACAATCCTCAAGCACCCCCGGTAATGACAAGGGAATATCCGAATTGTGGGAATGGCGTATCGCACTTGTTAAGCATACACATACAGTACAAAGTAATTAAAAATACGATGTACTCGGTCTGGACACCTAACTTAGCCTATGTCAACCTCCATGTACCCCGTACTGTAAGAACATCTCGACCTCAATCCCGCCTTAGCCCAGTGCATTCCACCCAACCCCCTCCCCAGGCGGCAAGTTACCATACAAGTTTGATACCACCGTAGCATGCTGGAGCACGCTCCACCAGATCCAGTATCGCACCGTCCCGGTACCATATCAAAAACTTGACAGTTGTCCCCTCTGCTCGCCTCATCCCTCCCTGCTTCTCCCCAGCGGAACCCCTGCCTCTTTTCTCCACTCACCCATCCAACGTATACCAGAGTACTAACCCACTGTACCGCAACCGCTGCTACTCCTCCTACTTGAGCACATATCGAACTGTTACAGAACCTGTACCTCGACCAAATCCAGTTATTCCATTCCTCTGGACTCTAGCCACGGTAAGCAGCCACAGCATATTGACTGATACGGGACGATCTCTACGTATCTTTTAGGTAATGTAGCCTTTCCAATTGCCCACTGTGGCAGGAGTATAGTACTGTAATCGATGGGCTGCATAGCATAGCGTGGAATTGAGGATAGAGGAATGAATAGTGCGTATTAGGTAGGGAATACTAGGAGGTAGTCTGGATGGTTATCTCGGGTGGCTTTTTTTCTTCCTTCCTTTTTTTTTTCGTGCGTCGTCGTCCTAGTTAGCGTGGTCTCGCCTGGAGGACCAGTCTCTGTCCATCCGGCTTTGGTGTTGATACTCTGTGTGCAGTGAATTGAATATACCTCACTTGCGCTTGTATGAGGAATGCATGCTACCATAGTTGCTACCCTCCCCGTATGGTAGGGCAAATTTGCTTGTATATCGAGGATCTTGCGAATCCTGAATTATACATACATGGCTGCCGTACTTTAACTCATGTGCCTAATATCCATCTTCTGTCCATGTATCAGCGAGCCTGGATCACTGTGGCCTTGGTGCAAAAGAAAAAAGAGAGAGAGAGAAAAAGAAAAAGGTTTAAACTACCGGAATTCCGCATGAATGATGATGACTGTGATGGGAAAAACCATTCTCAGCTGAAAACAATAGCCTATCGTACTAAAAAGCTTGTCCAGGGGAGATTGGTAATCACGCCTGCTCGTACGGTATTGTGTCACTGCCGCCGTTTCCAGAAGGATGATGTTCCAAGGGTTCTTTTGTTACTTGGAGTTGAGGAGGGAGGCAAACACGCGTTAAGCTTACGGTAGTAGGTTAGTTACGGTAGCTAGTACGAATCACCTTACCGGGGCTGGTCGGTAGGCTACAATGGGTGGAGACGGTACGCCAGCATCTAGCACCCACACACTTGAATGTCTTTTTCTTCCCTTCCTTTTCTTTTCTTTTCTTTTTTCTCTTCTTTTCTTATGTCTTCATACCCTGGTAAGGCCCGGGAGGGTAGACTTGTTGTCATAGGCCGAGAGTTCAACATCCGAAAGAGTCGTAGGCCAGACCGAACCTGCTTTCGTGTGCATGTGGAGGAGATCCGAAAGGGTAAGCATCGTTACCCGAATGGAAATATGTCACTTTTCCATCTTACTTTCGCATCTTCGAGCCTGCTCCCTGCCTCTGACCACGTGAGTAGGGGTTGGGTCAGTTGGCTAGTGAGAAGGAGAAATGTACAAGTAGGTCGCTGTATGCACGGTATATACAGAGTATGTAGCTAATTTATTTTTTTCTCTCTTGTCGCGCCTGGGGAGAAAGAAAGAAGCATAGCAAAGCAACCCAACGCAAAGAAAGAGAGCAAAGAAAGGAAAGCAAAGAGAGAGACGGAAGGTGTTGTCCGCCAATACTTTCCGCTGGGACAAGATGTTACAAAAATAGTATTGAAGATGGTGAATGAATGAATGTATGTAATGTATGTGTGGTATGTATGTATGTACCGTATGTGTGTATGGTGGATGAATGATGAGGAAAGAGTTCATTCAGTTACCGCACGAGCAATTGTCTGTGGCAACTGTGCCTGCAGGCGTAAGAACCCCCTTAGTAATTTCGACACTTTATTCTTGGGTCTGCTCGGAAGGGGGAGGCTCGAATAAAACAGTGAATTAATTTTGGTCTCATAACCTATGTTCTCCTGCTACGTTTAGATGCGTTACCCGTTACCGATAGCCGCCAAACAAAACACGCCCAAAGGGAGCGTGTCATGTATTCTAGCCCGGTAATCTAGGTTAGTCTAGGCGTTAACTGCAACTCTCCCCTCCGTTCCCGGTGTGGCTCCATCGCCAGAGCTGGACTGGCACAGGGCAGACTTTGTTCCAGCCGGTTTGCCTTGCCAAATGGTCGTGGGCGAACAAAAATAATAATAATTCTACCGTTACTAACGAGGTGTGCGTGAAAAGGGAGGAAAAGGGAAAAAAGAAAAAAGAGAATAGGAAAAATCCCTTTTCCAGAGCGTGCGTGTGATTTGTGCGTGACATCTTCGGCTTTGGGGCATTGCTGCCAGATCTGGGTTTGGGTGGTGGGATAGGCAGGAGGCCAAAGAATGATTTTATTATTATTATTATTATTATTATTTCGGGGGTGAAAGGGAAAAAAAAAATGATAAAAAAGTAAAGGCCAGAATTAAATAAAACATGGTAGGCGGGTCAGTTTTAGAAAAGGTGTGGGTGGGACATGGGCCTGCATTTGCTCTTTCTTTGCGTGCGGTCTTGCGGAGGGGATGGACTTGAAGGGGGTGTGTGTGGGTGTGGTTGAGCTCTGGAGAGCAAGGGTTGGTGTGAGTGTTGTGAGTGAGTCGCGGTCAAGTTCGTGCCAAGGACCTTGGACCTAAAGCTTTGCCTATGCGTGAGTTTGGGGGTTCAAATAGTGGCCTCCCCCCCCGCTAGTTAACCTCATTCCCACAACTACCAATAACTACCATCGCGAACCACAGCTTGTTTCTTCTTTCTAAAGGAGCTCGAATATCTCGTTCCATCTTACACTTAAATACCCTCCCACCTCCCCCACTCTCAAGCTAAGAGAAAAGAGTTTTGAACATTCAACCACAACACCCCAAGCTTCAGACATCCTCTCGATATCTTTACCCATCAACACATACAACCGCAGCAATGAAGATGCCCACCGGTTCCAAGGACGTGCTGTCGGAGCGCATCCACAATTCACTGAGATTATTCAATTACCACGCTAGAGATTGCCCATCTTGCCTCGACCCATACTCGGTCCATCTCTCCAAGACCCTTCTCCTCTGCAACGACGGGCATGCACTCGCCCAGGAGGCGGCGGAGGCACTGTATGCAAAGGCTAGAACGACACCAATGGGCCAGATCGAGGTTACCTTCCCCGAAGGTTGGGAGCCCGTCGACGGCTTGATCAAATCGATCACCCACCAGCTCCAGGGTGCACCGAGCAACCGCATCGACCTCGAGGCAATGAGGAGCGCAAAGGCGGCATCCAGCAAAACCACAAGGAGGATCGAGGCCGAGAGGAATGGGAAGATTGTATATGGTTCCGCCGAGATTGGCCGCGGAAGCTCATTCGCCAGGGACCTTTCCAGGAGGGGGACCACCGAAACTCCTGTCACGGTTGTGTCTAGATCCAGGCACCACCGATACACCGACCCTAACAGGTCCTCCGGATTCGATCTCACTTCCCCTTACGAGCACCCACCACAGCAGTACGGCTACCACGGTCGGCGTACGGAGGCTCACTCTCCAAAGAGCAGCGGAAGGGCAGTCACCTTCAACCCGGAGGTCCAGATGCGCTACTTTTAAATAAATGGCAAACCTTCGAGAGAAAGAAGCAACCCATTAATTCGACGAAAAGTTGGAGGAAACTTTAATTCTTTTCCTGCCCTTTCAAGGGGGGAGGAAATCCCGACCCTGACCCACCGCATTGCTCCCACCACACTCACAAAACGCCCCTCTCCACACATATCACCCACTCCCCCCCCCCCCTTCCACACACCCACCACCTCATCGATAGCATCTTCTGAATATCTCGTCTTTTCACCGACTCCCGCGGGACAACGCGAACTGAACGAACACCTGACAGAACTTGCCCAAATCGGTCGACCGGTAGGAGGGACATGGGGAGGATACTTGGCAGCGTCCGAACGGAAACATCTGAATGCTCTCCTTCATAGCAGGGCTGAGATCATTGTTTATCTGCCGACATTTTCATATTTACCTTAATACCCCGAAGAAGACTAGAAGGAAAAAGAATCAAAGAGTTAGAGGCTCCCCCCCGCCTTGATTGGTTGGTGGGAACCGAAATGGATTTCTGCGTTTTTGATTTTTTGATTTCTTTCTCCTGCTACCCTTCTTCCATTGGTCCCTCGCTGGAGGGACTTGGTATAGAGAGCAGCGCGTTCTTGTTTGTATTTTTCCATCTCTTTTCTTCTCCTTTTGTCTTTCCGATCGATTGGATAGATAAAGGGGTATTCCTTTTCTTTCTCTAGGCTTTGGATGGATGGTTGCAGGCTCTATGGATGCACGGAAGGATGGAAAAGGACACTCTTTGACATTTTTTTTATTTACTTACTTTCTTTTCATTGTAAAAGATTTTTTGGTTGGCGATCGGACATTGCGATAAGTCCTGTATATGGCCTTTCTTTCTTTTGTTTGTTGCGCAGACAATAGTTATTCCTTTGTACCCAAATCAAGACATTTGCCTAAAAAAATAAGCAAACATTATGGATGACTTTTTTGCCTTGCCCTGGTGACGATAGCGATTAGGCTTGATATGATGGGATTAGGGTTTTTTTTGAGAAAAAAAGGGACTTGCACTTTTTTACAAATCACCTGTAGGCTTCCCCGCATATGTATGCCGTGTCGGTAATGTGAGGCCGTGATGGTGGTGGTGGTGGTGGTGGTGATATTGTTTATTTCGACGTTTCCTTCGTTTCGAGCCTCTTGCCTTGCACCTGCCAATCCGCAAAGTATACGGACGCCTTGGCGCCAAGATAGGTATCAACTGATGCCAAGCTGTCCACATACTTTATGAATCGGCAAGTAGCCAACCATGGAAGGTTGGGGACTCCACGTCCTGCACTGCGGGAGCCTTCTACCGCAGCTCACTGTGCTCGTACCGTACTCTCGGATAGGCACGGTGCAGTACTCGTCTACCATCCAGACTTCACTTGACTTCACTTCACTTATCTGCACCAAGCTGTTCTAACCGACCGTCCGACTCAAACTTCTCAATGTCCGTATTTTCAACTGAGTCGAAACGCGGGGGGAGGCCACCTTCCCCCCTCCTTCTCCTCTCAAGTTCGGATACCCAAAACTGACCTTTCATACCGATAGTACTGTACACATGAAGAATCCCATCTACCTGAGTAACAGCTGCGCTCCCCTCCTGCTGCGCGCGCCGTGCAGCATCCCCACCATGCACCCCACCACAATGACTCCTTCCTCGTGAAGAGCCGCACGAAACGCGTCACGAGAAAAGTGCGAATTTCCAAAAGTGCGAAGAAAAGAGTCATCCCATGCCCATGCCCCATGCCCATGCCTAACCGTCCAGTGACCGAGCCAACCGGGGCGCAGCGTTCATTCCGGTGTGTGGGTGTGGATTGGGCGGGGAAATTCAGATTGTTTTGCAATGATGGGCGAGGGTTGGACTGGGTCACAACCGCGCCTCTTGTGCTTTTGCCGGGTGGGCCTGGGGTTACGGGCAGGGGAAGAGATGGGGAGGGCAGTGAAGGATTGCTTGTGTGACGAAGCGGACCCAACTTAACTTGGCAGGGCAACAGAATGGATCAAGAGGTTTTGCGCATGATGGGGAAAATTTCGGCGCCTTGTGGCATTGTCTTTCTTTCGTGCCCTTATGACGTCGGTGACGATGATTTTTATTATTATTTCGAAAACCTTCACTAAGTTTTTAGCTCGCGTGTCGTGCCGAAACGGGTGGTTTCTGAGGGGGCCGGTTTTATCTCCCTCCCTCCTTTCCCCTAGGGCTACCTGTTTTGAACTTCGTGGTGCCGTTGCCGTAATGCTTGCGCGCTGGTTGGGCGAGTTCGTGCTGTAGTCGTCCGCTCACAGGTTCCCGGTGGAGTGGGCACTTGATCATCCGTGTTGCCCTACCCTACTTTACTGGCGGTGAATAGGTATCTTCAACGTGGTTCGCGAATTTCGCATCTGATTCTTGTCGCCCTGGTGACGGTGAGGGATGGGGTTGCCAGGTGGAGGTATGGAAGAGGGGTTGATCGGGATCGGGTGGGTGGAGGTTGTTTGGAATGGAGTAACTTAGGGATTGTTGGGTATTTTCCTGTGGGAGAATAACTCTGTGAACTCTCTGTCAGTGCTTTTTAGTCCGGCCTTTGGGATGAGTATGTGAGGATGAACCGTAACGTCCCGTGGGTTTGGGATGTCACGGGGTTGTTTAGTTCGTCCGTGAGGTGCCGTGCCTAGAACACCCGGGTCATCCATCCATGTAAACTTTGTTTGGCATACGGGCGTGGGGGGGGGGGGCATAAACAAACTCCTCCCCACAGGTCTCTAGTTAATTGCGCGACCTTGACGACTCTGGATCACGTCCCGAGTATGGTAGTGGCGTAAGTGATTGAGAGGGTAAGGTTCGGAGCATGGTAAGTGTCCCTGGAACGGTTGGATTGTGGTATGGGTTGCGAATGCTCACGATAACTCGACGGCAGGGTGTCGCATCTCTCGCTTCTGCAGGTCATGTTTTCGACATTTAAAGGCAAGCGCCAGCATCGCCGAATGAACAAAGCTTTGTCGATTCGTAAAATATAAGCTTTGTCGGTGGGTCGGCTCGTCTCTTGTCGTCTCAGCCTTGTCGCAGTTGCCTTCATTTCTCCATCAACCTGCTCACTAAGTAGGGGAATTCGGACCTCTATATAGGGGTCGACCCGCCTTCTGCTCATACTGCTCAGCCCCACTCTCCAGTACCCAGGGAGTCACTATCCCTGATTCCAGGGCCTGGTACACATTTCATTGGTCGCCTTGTTTTATATCGCACAGGCGTGTGAAGAGCTTGGTACCGGGATGAGAACTGGATGGGACGCAATTGCTATGTGCGCTCTTGCAGTGGATGGGCGGAGGAAGGGGAAAGGCGATATTATGAGGTATGTTTGGTGCTTTGAAGGCGTGGGAGAAGAGATTTGTGAGTCAATTTGAGATGCGTTGGCAGATGAGCTTCCAGAGTTTCAGCCTTCCCATTGAATCTATTTTTCTACACGGACATGATGGGAAGGCTTGGGGATGGGGAAAAAAGTTCAATTCTGAGAGCACTCTTACCATAGGGCATCGCTGTAACTTTTTCTGGGGTTGTGTTTTCGGGGGAAAACGTTGGGCACGTTTTGGGACGAAGTCTACCCCAGCACAACCGGCGATTTTCTTTGAGATCTCGAAAAATTTAAAGTTGTGAGACCAATGCCGGGGATCACTCTTGGCCCACGTCACTTGGCACGCGCTGTCAGGTGACTGAGTCATACCTCAGTTCACAATTTGGATGGAGAACCAACCTATTTTAAACCTTTCTTTTGAGCTTGCAGGCGATGATTAGCCCGGACATGAAGCTCTTGTGTTGGTGCGATACTTCATACTGTAGAATAGGAGAGGGCTTGGATCTATTTCGCCTTCTTTAGCCTTGACAGGAGGTACGACACTGCAAGGAGGTTGCTTGGCTGTTGGTTTCAGGATTGCTTTGGCACAGAGTGCAGTAGGATCGGCTCATCGGGAGGGTGCCAATTATATACGAAAGCGACTTTGTTGGGGAGTCTCATATGAAACTCGATGCCCACGATAATGCTACTGCTGGAGCAGATCTTGATCTGTGATCTCCTTTTTCTCCTTTTTCTCTCTCCGCACTCTGCCTTGTTCTGTGCTGACCAATTGAAATATGGGGAATTTTGCGGGGGACGAAATAGTGCGGGGTGCATTGGTGGCTCGACTATCGTGAGTGGATGCACGATATGTGCCGGCATGGATTTGCTCACCGCTCGAGACTAAATTTACTCTAGCACCGAGTAGAACTCACGATGCCGTATCTGACTCGCTAACAAATACTTCCGAGGCTGCGCAATTTTTACCCCTCTTCTCGGAGCAGCCTCTTATAAAGCCCATCCCTACAAACGCTACGGAGTGTCAGCTTTCATGTTGCTTCTTCAGCCATTGGAATTTCCGTAATGACCCGATTGCTTTTGTTTCTTTTATGGAGTTTTGTTTATTCGGTTTTCCTTAATGCATCCACCAAACCCGCTATCGCTGCCAACTTCCTTTCTTCGGAGGTCATTTTACGTGAAATGTAGTCTCGCAATTTACTTTAGATTTCCCCGCCACCGTGAATTACTCCGAGCTTTAGAACTGGTATTAAGGGTTGGAGGAATCAGGAGCTGAGTACAGATATCTGATCAATGATTTGCGTGACCCCAATGGAGTATCGCGTGCTAACCGCCTTGTAGGGAGATCTGATCTCTAGACTTCCACAACTTCTCTCGTGGTCGGGCTCCAGCAGAGATACGGGGGCTGGATTAATTTTGTTCTCCTGAAGCTCACCATAATCTTTCTATGCGACAAGTCCCGACGGAGAGATGCTACAGAAACCGCTAGCCGATCTCGATGTACCATCCCGTATTCCGCCAGACTGTTATGGTAGCGTGAGAGTACTATCCTATCTACTTGTCAAGTTGAGTGTGTTGCTCTCTTGCCCACCACATTCCACAGCTCGATCGATCGATCCTGGGATCTAACATGTCTAGCCTTATAGTTCACGTATGCTATTTCTCATGTGTTTACTGCTAACTTAGGCTATTGATAACATAGCACTTTTGTCCTAACGGCATCATCGTCACGAAATCTCCACTGCGGGCAAGTCAGGGAGGCCGGTGAGTCAGGACAACTGTCACAGACTCCGTGTCGCGGGGTGCCGGTAGCACAAGAAATGATTCATCTATGTGGATATCGAATACCGTGCCGATACTAAATCCAACCGAGCTACCAGAACCATGTGTACTGAGTATCAAAACTCTGGTTAGGCTATAAAGGATGCTTAGCAAACATTGCCGCTCCCTGTCCCTCGCTTGGAGTGCTGTTTAGGAAGCATTACCGTCAATGGAAATATAACAGCAACACCTCCGGAAGCCCAAGATATTGGCGTGCATTGGAGCTACTGTGGAGGGGACATTTCCAAGCCATTTGAGTCTCAGCAGTGTCTCCAATATGTAGGTATCGCCGATCTTCTCCAGGTAGAAGTATCTGAGGAGCTGAGGCTTACGGCGGCATTTTTCTGAGAATTTGTAGACATGAATTTGGCCTAGTCCGGCACTAGCTTGTCCATTCTCACCACTCGTGGAGCAAGCTTCCTCAAAAGGCGACCACACCGTGGCGCACGGAAGGGAAGTATCCAACTCGAACCGCCGAAACCACTCAAGAACGCTTCTAGGCCAAGCATAATGAGGCGAGCTTTATTATAGGTCATCCAAAACTGGCGCCCCACAAGAACCTGATGGGATTTAGATGAAAGGGCGAAAGAACGGCCACGTTAGAAGTACAGTTGCTCTCGGACTACTTTGGTGTCTTGGTGTTAGCTGTTCTTGGCCGCTAATAGGTGCATACCCGTAGCCCCGTCTCTCGCCGTTTGAAGGCTAGCATTACCGAAGCAAGGAACCAAGCGCTACTACAACACGGACCGGGTGGTGTTGAGTTGTCCAAAGCCCGAACAACAGAGTCGTTTTCGGAACAGTACAAGTGCAATATTCCGTGTTTTGGTGGGTCCTGATGAAAAGGTACGCACTAGTACCCGAGCATCTCGTACCCGATACATCCGCCTTGTCTATTTATTTCTTCTGGATGATTGGATATAGGCGTAGAGTGATGATATCCAATCAGTCCATATTGTGGCTTTGGTTTGGATTACGCATTTTGCGTGATTTTTATCGACCTCTCTGGAACCAATCGCTTCAAACAATCGCAAAAGCGAGCGCCGCCAAACCTGGTGGGAGGATCCTTTTTACCTTCTTCCCTGAACATCGCCCGGGTGTTCAGACATAGAATTTTTTTCATTTTTTTCACCGCTCTCTCCTTGGGGGATGCGGTGAATATCGATGGTTTCTCAGCACTGAACTGCGTTTGTTTACTGGATACCAAGGATGGTAAGCGGACCCCATCGCTGGCCCAGGATCAAATCCCTGGAACAGCCAGAGCATCGCCAATTATTCTTGACATGTGCCTGCCATTATATTACCAGTTCCCGATCTCGGGAGGATGGAAAAAAAAATCACCCACAAAAACCCGATAGTTGTCCATTAAGCCGTTGGTTTTCTGGATGCCAGAATTAACGAAGGCTTTATTGGGAAGGACCTACCGCCTCTAAATTACAGCAGGCGAACCAGCCCACCACATTACAATAACTAGTACGGTAGGTGTGGGTCAGGGAGCGTTTTTGTTCTTTCCCTTTTCTAATTGCTCGAGTATTTCGTGAAATCGTTATGTGCGTTTTGACCTTTATGATCCTGCAGAATAATATGGTAATACAGGCACCGTACAGAATTCCTTCAACCCGCAAAGAATCCATGTTTTTGGTCTCGAACATTTGAACAACTGTCAAGTCGACCCTAGTCCATTTCCGTTTACGCCTGCCGAGGTTCCCGGCCAGTGGAGAGGTTGGAAAGAATCTGCCAAGCCAAGATCGAAATCTGCAAACCCCGGCGAATCAAACGCAATTTAGTTATCAACATCTCATCTTTTTTTCCGAACTCTCTGCCGGTAATCCCTTCGGAATATCAAGCTTGTAGCACAACAACCAGCTCATCGAATAAGCCATTCCCCGTCCTTCGAATCCATGTCTAAGTATAGACATACATCGGGGAAGAGGAAGGGTGTTTTTTTTTTGCAAAGAAGGAAAAAACCTGGATCTCCAGCTTAGCTTTCCATTGCAAAGGGCAAGCAAAATCTCCGATTCAAACCCCCTACCTCAAACTCGACTCTCCACGCAGGGGGTGCTGCAACCACCGCGGGCTGCATCTGCGCTAGTTTGGAAGTGGAAGAATTGAACGTCCAAACTAAGGATTCCCTTGCTTGCAAAAAAAGAAAGAAAGAAAACGCACGAACCGAGTGGGTCGGAAGTTTACCTCTGGAATTACGGGAAGCTGCTACCGAGCGAGCGAGCGGGTGATAATCACAAATTTAATTTTTATCACTGTATTACTGAAGAGGAGGGAGCTTGTTCGTGCGGTACTGTACTGTACGCTGACTGCACCGTGATCGAGGAAGAAATACCAAGAGAGCAGGATGGAAGGAACGTAACGGGCTGGCTGGCTGGATGGGGGGACGCCCAGATGGATTGAATACCGGACTACGAAAATGCATCGAACCCTTTCTTTCTAACTTCTCTCACACTCTCCCCGCCCTCTCACCCTCACTGACCGATCTGCCGGGCGCCCGTATGAATTACATTTTCGCAGCTCGATCTGCAAAAATAAATGAATTACAGTTTTTTGTTTTGGAATCAATAGGAAATTCATCTCCTGTCCTTTCGCAGCGGTTTCCTGCGATACGCCTCTTCTCCGGGTGCACGCAGGGAGCAGCTTGGGGCAAGAGATCTTCGGCCGATCTGAACGAGGTGGGAAATGGGAAAAAACATACGGATTGGTATTGGGACTGGAAGCAGTGGCCGGGATACGTGACAATGATATGATGGTGATCCATCCTTGCGTTTGCTGATGGTGGCGGTGGTTTGAGAATTTTGTAGTGCACGAGTACTACTGTCTAATGTGCTTCCTTGCTGGGTTGTGCTGTGGAATAAGAGGTAGGAACGAAGGGAGGGAGAGGTGCGTTGGAGCGGAGGTTTCGTCTGATTTGGCACGGGTGCTTGCAGTGTCGCGTGGTTATACTGGTGCCCGCTACGAAGGGGGAAAAGAAATGGGGGGATTATGGTGGGGGTGTGTGTTGTATCGCTTTCATCTATGTTTGGGGTTGGGGGCGCATGGGGGTGGCGATCGAGGTGGTGTGAATTGGTAGTGCCTTTTATAGTGAGTTTGTGACGGGACTAGCGAGTGGGTGAGTGAGCGTGTGTGATGGTAGTAGATATGTTGTGCTCTGCGCGTTTGGGTTTTGAATGATGATACGGACAGAGTAGGCTAATAGCATAGGGTAGGAGTAGGTCACAACTTGAAATTGCTGCTCATAAGCAGCAAAAAGGGGGAGGTATCGAAAATGACTTGGAGAATATTATACTTTGTGAAGAACAGGCTAAGTTACATGCTAACTTACGAATTAATACCATAACCATAATAAAGATATTTCCCTAGTCCGTGCCAATATTATACCGACACCAATGCCAGACCTTAAACCACCGGTCTTTACCAAAAGCCCTTCGACCGAACTTGCCTCAGCACTCCACAAGACCTACCTCCAAAATCTCTACCATGAGCTCACTTGTCCACAATCTGCCCCGCTCATTCCCAAGAACTCGTCCCAAAACACCCTTCGCCAAATATAGTAATCGGCACACCCCGGAGCGTTGGGTTCGCAGTGCACAACCTGCAAGGGCACAATACCGGCAAGCGTAACGGGAGGGAGTGCAATTCCGTAGGGCATCCAATCCTGCTTTGAGTGCGCTCTGCTCGTCATCACCATTTCTATTCACCCAGCCCTAACCTGCGGTAAGGGGAGTGTGCACAATCATACGAAGTCAGCCAGCTTTGAGTTTTTCCAGAACAAGTTGCTGTATATTTTTTTCCTTCCCCCCCCCCCCTTTTTTCGGGAGACGCGGGTTTGTTTGGTGGTGGGTGGGTAGATTGGGGGTGTTCGTGTAGTCGTTGCGGTGGTTGGCATGGTGGTTCTATAATGTTAGGTTAGGTATTATATAGGGTAGATGTGCACCTAAATATCACTTTTTTCACAGCTTACTGAGGCGGAGCAAAGTGGTTTCTTGAGATGCGAGACCTAACGCGTAATCCGTATCTGGTTTATTCGCACTTGGCTATCTTTGTTATAGCCCTTTCTGTTGTGAACAGTGCCCCGGGGCGTGGGTGTTAGTTATGGATATTGGGGTCTTTTTGTCACATGGCTGTGTGGGTGGCTATTTGTCTATGGATTCATTCGTATTGGTCTTTTGTTGGTCCGCTACGTAGAGTCTGTTATACAGAGGTTGCTCTAGGAAGTCTGGGTGGTGGTTTTGTTTCCGGGGGGCAGTGGTTGATGGCGCAGGGCTTATGGATGTTGGTTGGATCACAAGATATCACGCAATCGATACTGATGACGGATGAGATGGTTTCGTTCCCTAGAGGTATGATGGCTAGGACAAAACCATCGTGCATACATAGGAGGCTACTCATTTCGTACTCTTTGCGTCTGACTTTGTCCTACAAACCGGTTGGGATAAACCTTGGTACGTGTAGGTGAAGGGCAATTTATGGTAGCTTCAACGGGAACTGCTTCGGTAGCTTGGGATAAACCAAGGGGAAAAGAGCCTAATGGCTGAAAGTGTGTATAGAGAGCGTTAGTGACCTCGTCCTTCATAAGAAAGAGCCTGTTACCCGCCTCTGGCCCATAACGTATCATTACTTCCACGCTGGGATACTTCTCCGGACCTGAAGGGTATCCCCAGCGGTGTCGGCAGTACTGAATTTCCCTATATCCTGCTAGAGACATATGATAAGTTAATAGCCAAGCTCAGCAACCTGTTTCAATGATTCTACTTTGTCAAGTTGTAAAAGCCATGGGATCAGACCCGGAATTGAGAACCCCAAATTCCACACTTTTATATCTTCACGGGGGCACGATTTCGTAACTGTACTGCTTAATAATCTTCCGAAAAATCTCTCGGAATGTCATCTTGGATAGAGGTGGGGATCTGATATGCCCTGCACAATTACAATGCCCTCCGAAGTAGAGAAAGACCGTTTTCCATTTCGATAACAACCTCCCAAGTGCTCCTACCGTAAAAACCAAAATAATTGGGTATGGAGCTAGGACGCCCAGAATTTCCCCTTTTGATTAGGGGGAGAGAACACACCGAGAAGATTCCCTTTCAGCCATCACCTGGGACAAACTTTACTAGGAGAGGAAACTCCAACCTTATAACGTGATGCCCATTTATTTCGGGTTTTCCGGTAGTCCTCGACAATGCTTGGCTTGCTCTCTCTTTCTATTTTTTTAATGGGAAACAAGTCATAATAAATCCCCACAGTGCCCTGGAGGCTGTTTTTTGTTTTATAAGGTTCAGCACAAGCTACAGGTATCGAGTTTGGCTGGTAGTGGTGTTAGTCCCCCGGAGGCTACCTCTTCTCTCAAAATTGGATCCCCGAGTAGGTTACCTGATGTGATGGTTGCTGTCCTGTGCTAAAGCACATATACAAACATACCGGAGATGGCATTCTGGGAGTTTTTCGATAATTTTTAGAAAGAGTGGTCTCAGGATGCTTGAGATTTGGACACTGTTTGGCCTGTTGAAAGGGCCGAGTTTAAGAAGCTCAATATTTGTCTGGGGTCTCATGGGCTCTGGAATGCCAGTAACAACTCCAAGTGATACTGGTAGTGTCCCCCGCCTAGGTTAGGCTGCGAAAGCTCTCTTATATTAGGTTTAGTGCTCCTGTTGATGAAAAAAGGTCCGTGTGATAACTTGGCTTGAGGTGCTTTTAATATCACTCGATTGGCGTTTTTGGAAAATCGCGAAGCTATCGTAGTTTTTCAGTCCACATTTAGCGTAGTGTAGGGAAATCCGGCACTACCGACACTACTACTAGGGATAGAGATATCTGACTTATGCGGTACAGCCGCCCAGTAATCGGGACCCCGCCGGAACCACATCACCGCCTAAAGGGGTGCAACTAGATGTAAAGGAAAGACGGAGGGAAGAGATATATGAGAAACAAAGGAAGGTGTTGCTTGTGGATAACGGACGACAATGGATCCGAAAAAAAAACACTTAATTGAGAATCGAGTGATTAAACATGACTGCAATACTAACAACGAAAGAATTCATCCACCTGCGGGCTCGCAGCCTCTTTCTCATAGCCCTGCTTCAGGTCAATAGCACTCCTAGCTCCTGGGGTGTGTGTGAATGACTAACCTGCAAAACATTCTTAATCCCTTTAGTCTTTTTCCTGAGAACCTAAGTTAAACGTTCATTTTAATTCCCATATATCTTTTCTGTTTACACCTGTATGCTTTTTCAGCAATCACCTGCTAGGTGTTTACATGCTTATTGATCTCCAACTTCAAGTACGTCACAACCGGTTGTCATAGTAGTTTGAATGCTGTCCGCTATAATCTTATTCTCCAGTAATTCAGTAATTAACCTCTCTCTAACTTATCTAATAGTTTTAAATAATCTCGAACCTAAGTCTTTATACTACTATAATCACTCCGTAGAAGGGCTCATGGTTGAAATAGATCTTACTTAAATAGTTCAGCTGTTGGTACCTTCGAGTTACAAAATTACATCTATGTCCTAACTGATATTAGTTTTATTCTACTAAGATAATAGCCTTAATTTCTGCTAATACGATCTTCATTTGAGATCAATTGCCACCGGTAATTCTTTTCCAACCTCACTTGGTTTGAATGTAACCTTTCATGACAGTCAATATATACCCAGTAGGATTAAGATCAGGCAAATTGGCAGGCTAACCAACTTTCCAAATAGATACCTTTCTTGTCTCATTCTCTTGCCTTAATATAATGAGAGGTTCTGCTGAATTATGTTCTAGTATTTCTCTTTTCCAAATCCTAATATGTGAAGTTATAGAAAATTTAAGAATTCGGAATATGAGTAGTTGAATTGAAAAATCCCAGCCCGATTAATAGACAAGCGACCTAAAATGATGGTTACTATAGTGGGTTACCTGTAGTTTCTAAACATAGCAGGTTACCGAATAGCAAGAAAGCCTATTGAGTAGCCACTGTATTGTATGAGAGCTATGCCGGTAAATAAAATGCCAAAAATGGGACAATGCTCCCGATTCAGCAAAATGTAAGACTTTCTCAAATTACTACTAGCCACATGTCTGGCACTGGGGCGGAAATAATCTTATACACTTGTCCTATCATTTCTCCACTTTATCTCTCTGCTTTTTGGGATATAGTTACCGGTATCATTTCTGCTCTAGCAATTATCTCGGGTATAGTGGTGAGTTGAATATCCTCGTCTACCAATACCAAAAAATGGGAGTCATGAAGCATTGTTGCAAGGAAATCCCAATTCCACCAGTTACAAATGGCGACCCATTTGACGAAAAGTTTCTTCAATTTTCACAGGCAATTCCCGGAGGTAATGGAAGCAACCTACCGGTATTCCTCATTTTGAATTTTAAATGCTTTAGGGGGGCTGTGATGCATATTCCGAACAACCCCCCCTTCCCCGTAGGGAATTTCATTGTCCCGTTATCTTCTTTACTTGTGTGGGACCGTTCACCTAAAAGCGAGGGACTTGTGCCGCTAGGTATCATACCAACAGAGTTCGCTCTTTGGGGCCTCTGGTTTTAATTTCCTCGCATTTCGCAGTGACTCTCCACTACCCTCATGCTTGGCCTTGTAAGGAGGCGTTGGCATTGGAGGCGTAGGTGTCACGCTACGCTGGCACATAGTCTAGTTTGGATGAAAAGATTCTTTCTGAAAACCCTCATACCGGTGAATCCCAGCAAACAAGTAAAGGAGAAGGAACATCTTTTAAATCAACTTCCTCCGTGTGAGGTAAATTAGTCATGAAATGGGATCTAACAAGGCTCTAAGATATGATGTGTCGCTTTCGTGGCTGCGTCCCATCAACAGGACCACAATGCGTGAGCACCTGCCAAGGTGGCGATCATTTTCGGTCACTCGCAAATTCGCCTCATTGGCAGGGCGATCGTTTACCTCCCCTGTCTCACGTGTACTGTAGTCCGAATTGAACGGCCCAAGTACAGTACCGTTACTAAACTGAGACTTGAGGTCTCACAATCATTTGTAGAGCTCAGTCCACGTCCGCGGACACGGGAAGAAGAGAAAGGGTCATTGATATTATTTGTCCTAGCCACACACAAAAAGGAAGTTCTCGGCTTGGAAAAAGCGTAGCAAGGTAAAAGCAGAATCCCAAAACATCGCCCTAACAAGCCTAGACCATCTCTTGCACCAGAAGGACACCAGAACTTTGTGTTTCTGTACCTGGCGGAGGTTTCGAGGTGTGGAACTTAGCATACCGATCCGGGCCAACCGTGTAAACCCTAAACTGGCCCTCGTATCTAGCGCCGGGCTCCTTTGGTGGGGCATACGCGAGTACCTTGTCCTTCGACCCGCAGCCCGGGCAGAAGACCTCTATACAAGTGAACTCTGTGTACATAACACCTGCGATCTGCTAGCTATTAGTATGAAGAGATAGTATAGGAAGGGGATGAGGAACCTTCGGAATACCGCCGAAGCGGAAATCGTATACAGTTGCATTGCTTGTTGGGAGCAGATAGCCGGGGATTTTATTGTCTGTGTAAAGCATTCCGCGGGGGTCGGGATCCAGGTACTTTCGCTTTGTTAGCTACTGCCTCCCCTGGTAGAAACGGTAGTTTAATAGGTTAGGGAAAGTTACTGTTTTCATGGCTTGAGAAGGATCCTTAGTAATCACTGCCGCACCATCCTTCAACCCAAGATACTCCGCTTGCGGTTCTGTATTTGTGTCGGTGTATAAGATGCGAAAGCGAAAGAATTGAGAAACAGGGGCTGCGAAGGTTATGACAGTGAGAAGGAGGATGGATAGTAAGTGCTTCATTTTTGCTGCTATCATATGAAAACGATGATGAGAAGGGATCCACGTTTAGCAATTAGGATTTTGTAGGCTCCGCCGCTCCCTTATATAGGGGGGTATAGGAAATTGAGGAGGAGGGCCTGGAGTACTTTTTTGGTCCAAGTTGTGTTGTCGTAAATTTGTGTCACCTCGTGTTAGGGCTCGGCTGAGAAATACCTAGAAATACGAGCATTCACTGCCGGTATCGCATGTGGGCGTTCTACAAGTCAAAGGGATAGAAATTTTGTGCCTCCCCGGCCATTCTTTCCTAGCAGTTTCGGTCTAAAGACTCGTCTTTACAGTATGATACCTTGGAGCTTAGTGACTTGGAAGGATTTTCTGGCTTGTCCCAAATTAGTTTTTTCTTCTTTCTTTTCTCTTCCAGTCGGATCTGCAGCCGGAAACGAGATCGATCCAACCAGCCCGTCTGTTCATTTGGCCCTTCGCTTCCAATAAAGCATTCTCGGGTCATTTATATTAAAAGCAAGCAAGTAGACGAGTGTAAAAGTGCAGTGCTTCCATAAACATTAGATCCTCTGGTTGCCAGTTGGATACTAAATGTTTTACCTAAGAGAAATTTTGGCCCCTGTGCAACTGTTAATGGTAGATTGGGACTGCATCCAGAAGCACATGCTTAAATTTAGCTACGAGTGACGTTAAATGATCCCTATTATGATGCGGGCCTTGCCTCCGTCTTGGCTTCTATTCTTTCTATAAATCCTCTAATCGGAGTTATACGAGATGCAATGCGCCGTGTCACACAACAGTTTTGGTGTTTTACGGCACCATACGGGGAGCTACCGCACTGGGCTAGATGGGGGGTGGTGGGGTCAATTTAAATCGGACGACACCTGTTAGCTAGCTTTGTAGAAGTCCAGTGCGGGCTGTAGCTCGCAAACACTTTTAACTTTAAGGTGAGAAGAAATAGTCACGATTATTAGGCATCCATGGAATAAAAGGGCTAGGAGAATCATATCCGGGGTTTTTAAGATTCCCTAGAGAGCACATTCAGGCATGGTAGCACCCGAGAAAGTGAAGTAATCGACAACCCAATCTGCACCCATGTCAGCCTACAGCTAGTTATAACGCAGTAAGGTGAGAAGGGTGGGCCCATCACCCCTGCTCACACCGCCGCTAATATACCTATGCTTGGTGATATCACATTTAGTGGTTTTATCTAATCTGAGGTCTTGAATCCATTTCATGACAGCTTTAAGTCTTTAATCTCAATATTCACTTCTTTGGATTACTTTCGTTTCTAGGAGATGATCCATCTCCTTTGGCTATGCCCTTTGCCCCTCTGTCTAGCTTCCATCATCATCAACTACTTTTCACACCATTTTCAATATAGTTAAGGTTCTGGTTCTCCTTCTGCTGCCCCTATTGCCAAGTTGTTGGTGGCATTTGTCAATGCAGCCAAGAAAACTTTTATCCTTCAGCTGGAGGTCTTGTGCCTCTGACACCACGTTTCAGTGCTCTCTTATTTGCTGTATTTTGCAGGGAGGGAATAAGTCCTCTATTGGCAGTATGCCCACTGCGTCTGTGATAGCTCCTTGCAGGTTGGATCCTGCAAGGAGGAGGGGGGGTTCTTTCTTCGAGTTGATATGACGCCTCTCAAGATTGAAGTAGCTAAGGTAGTTGTGAGACAACAATTGGCGATTCCAAATCCAGTATCATCGGTGGTTGTAAAGAAATAGGATGTCGCTAGAACATCATTGATGGTTAAGATTGAGAGAGGCAAAGCCTTCGGAATATCCTTATAGGCACCTGAGTCACTGGTGGCTATCATGCCATTTGTACGATCTCCAATTCCTCGGGCGGCACTCCCGAGAGGGGCTAAAGAGTTTGGATCTTGAATACCCCTCTACTGTTGGCTAAGAAATAGGGATCTCGTGCCGCACGGTTTGTGTGCTGGGAGATCCAGGGGAACAAATGTGGAGACATTACCCAATAGCAAATAATAGACCTACACAGGGCTTCACTCTTAAATAAGCTATATTGACACGCAGGACCAGAGAGTGATGCTGACGGAGGTCTCGATTCAGAATGCGGCCCGATTAGTGGCTTTCCGTCTTCCCTGCCCTATCACTTTTGGCTAATTACTCAATAGTACCTTTCCCGAACAACAAGGGCGTTACTGGCCGTTGTCATAAGTCAGTATAAATAGCTTGTCTGAGCCTCCGGAAAGGTAGGTTGCACAGTAAGGAAGTGTAGATCTTTTCTTTTCTTTTCGGGGATGGCAGTTGCCTATATTAACGTAAGTTAATAATGTGAAAGCTTGACTTATGTCGTTACAGAACGAGTATCGTAGCTTCGCCATCCCGGTCGCCGTAAGGCCGGAACAGCCGAGCCTCTCGATCAGACGTCCAAAATTACCCTTTTCGGGTGGAACCACCCACAAGAAAAACTGACTTTCAGCCCTCGGATAAGGCAAATAAAAAGGAAAATACTGTAGCCCTTGCTAGCAGCTAGGGGGGGCGGCCCCGGAGCCCGAGCATGAAGTTTAATTATTCCAGTTCTCACTGTAGCTTAGGCGATGTCTTAACCCATAGGGGCGTGAGGAGCGCTCTGCCTATCGCAATCTCTCACGATAGGTATGCTGTGTGGGGTGCATGAACTATCGGCGGGATAGTTAAGGGAGTCCTGGATTGAGTGGGAGGAGTCAGGTGGATAGAGATTGCTTAAGTCACTCAAAACACCCGGCCCCCAAACAAATGTGCCTCAATCATCCGCTCTCAACTGGGTGTCGCAGTGTTCTGGGTCTCTAATTTTCCCTGCAAAATTAATCCAAAACAAGAAAGGCTCAAAAACCCCCTACTCGTAATGTCATAAAGCTTGTGAACAGAACTGCTATTGCATACCAGCAAAATCCTGAGGCTCCAGTTGATTTTTTGCCTGTTAGCAATAGTAGTTGTGTTCACAAACGTTAGGATACTACGAGTATAAGTATTTCTTCACAGGCTGCGGGTAGAATTCTTTTGAAGCCCAGGTTAACCGTAACACTGTCTGAGATTTTTCTCAATAATCCGCCTGATTAACGCTCAAGTAACAGGAACTAGCAATTGGCTCAGATGATGTCTGACTCCCCAGCCCATAGCCAGGTGGTCAGCCGAAACAGAGCTATGGCCGAGGGGTGGCATCGTTGGAGATCGGTAGGTACCAGGTATGATACGTACCACTGTGTAACCCACTGTAGTTGAGATAAAAATGGAACAAATAATTTCTCTCTTTCGGTTTCCATATATAATACCTACGGAGGCTAATCCAGTTACGAATGGGGAGCTATCTACTGTTAAATACCTTGCAATTTCCTATCAGATCACGAGGGGATACCTCCTCAGCACACCATATGTTTTGTTTGAAAGAACAGCAGAATTGGTAACACAAGCTAACAAAATTCAACACGTCCCAAGGGCTCAGGCTACACGATGTCAGGAACGCATTAACACTTCTCAGGAGATTTTTGCCCTTCGAGCTCCGAGATCAGGGGCCAGTGCGAGGTAGCAAATCGCATGGGGTTCCACGGTAGTTTCCCCACTGGCTCAATAATTGAACTAACTTTCTGAGTCAACAAACACCAGCCCCGGTATCCACGATAAACTAAAGAGCATTGGCTAATGTTATCCGTACCCTGTAAAGCTAAAAAAGGAGAGGGCTCCAGCCGTATTAAAATGCTGGCTCTCAAAAAATATCCCAGCGAGTGATTATGCGTGAATACTAAACGTCATAAACTCGGACCCGAACCCCGCGACCTTATTATTCTATAGTCACTAGACATAAGTCTTAGTAATTGCGGGAAACTAAGGTGGTGTGTACATCCAACGGGTATTTGGCAAAGGGCGGGTTGTGGGGGAAGGTGGGGAATCGGGCGTGAAATGTTATCTTAGCATGATAGTAAAGGAACAAGAATATATTTAGCACTCTGTATCACATGGGGGTTTTCACGGTATTATAGGGGAGGGTGTCGTATTATACTATTCTCCCTTAGCCTTTACAAGTCACGGGAATAGTACCTAAACACTAGCCAGCAGTCCCACAGAAACATTTGCCGGGAATTGACCCAAGGGCATTCATTACCAACCCTAGACCTACCACCCAGCAAAAGAGTGGTTCGCCGAGCATTTTATTTAATGCTCGACTACTCCACTGCCCCCCGGATTCGAACTCGTGATGGTCCCTGTTTCAAATTAGCCGACCAGTCTCCTAAGCCATTAGACCATAGGAACTGGCCGATAATACTTTTTCTTCTTGATCTCTTAACAGCTTCTTCAGAAAATAGACAGTTCAGGCGCCTAATACTTTATCTTTGATAAAAAATGACGTAGGTATCCAATCATAGTACTCTCTCACGGTATCTATAGAACGAGGAATGGGGGGGTTCCGGTGCATACCTGTGATCTGCCTCCGAAACACCCGCTTTCTTTGTTAGAGGACATATGTGCCCCGAATTCCATGACTGGTATCCCCGATGTAACTATTCTTTGGTACAGGAAAGGACAGGGATAAAACTTTCGTATGGTAAATTATCTGTGTATCTGACCGCCAATACAAAATTCGGACTCAAGTGTTCGGGTTCTATATGCCTGTAACTTGTACTGGGTAAGCTTTCGCTAAGAATTTTGTCTAGTGACTGTATATAAAATACTAGGCCAACTAATCAAAGAGACTATGGTGAATGAATTCTCTCACAAGTGGAACTAGAACTATAATAGGCTATATTGCAACCACGCCTCCCGTGAATTTCCGGTAAGAAACAGCAATTTATAGCCTTCCGTATATCCCTTGTACAAGCTCTCCCCGCTATCCCCCGTGATCGACAACCCCACACGAACAGGAGTCCACACCCCAATATTTAAATCATATCCTCCTGATCCTAACACGGATATTCTTAAATACTCATCATTGAGGAATATCCTAGCATAACCAAGCGCACCATCAACAATAGGTAAGTCTAAGGGGCCTAACAGAACCAGATCACTGCTATCACTAGCATTCACTCACTCCCACCCGATCTTCAAAAAAAAAAGAGAACTCACCTATGTAACCTAAATACCGGTATTCCTCTCCGCCACCTTCACCTGTCTATTAATTAAACATTCCCAGTTAGCCCCCTCCACACCCACGAACAAAAAAGGTTCCATATCTTATAGAACGCATCCGCACCCAATATCCCAGTACCAATACTTCACGCCCCAAGAGGAATGTAACGATGAAGGAGCCTATACTCTGAAACTCGGCGGCCACTACGGAGAGTGGATAGGTAGTCCTCTTCCAGTTTCTGTGGGGGGGCAGGGGGGACGCTTGGTTGTTCGCCGGGATCCAGGAGGGAGCTTCTAGGAAGTCGACATGGAGGGACATCGCCGCGTGCGGGGAGGAGAGGGCCAGGTTTGAAGATAGGTATAATAGCCCATTACGCCGGCTGTACCCCCGGTTTTAGGCACCGTGTAGCCTTCAAGAGCAAGGGGGGTGGGATTGAGGAGAGGTCTCCCCAGGATGACATACGGTATCCCCAGCTTAATATGTATACCGTGCTAACTATGAACGTCATAAATTTTAGCCTGATTTCCGCCTCCTCCGTTGATATCCTGGCAACTCTCCTGGTTCTTCCTCCAATCTCCATCCTTGGTTATCACCTCCACACACCCCCTGTCCAGGATATGATACCACACAAACATACACCCCGCTGTGGATCTAAGGTTCCTGCGTAAGCTCTAAAAACCCCGCAGTCACACCCCTTCCCACCTGTGCCGCCCCCATACTAGCACTAGTCTATAATGGTGGGCACCCTTGCAAACGACCATGTAAAAAAACGGGGAAAATTCTGGACAGGGCACGGTGCAACACAGTAAAAAGTGGATAAAATAAAAACCAAAAATAGCCGGAAAGCCGCTAGACCCGAAAGATCACTGAAGATGTGTCTAAAGAGTTGAGTTCTGGGAAGTAAGAGCTAATTGAGTGGTGGCGGCGCGGTGGGTAGCTGGATATATGCACCCCAATATGGGCGGGAGCTGGGCAACCCCCCCCCCCCCGTGCACTCACTCGTTTACAGGTTCTTGCAAGGGAACCTGATAAAGTGCTTAGAGCGTGAATAAGCTAGAACAGAGGAAGAAGCCAGAGGGAAATTTGAAGCAAAAACAGGATTTACGGCAAGGGGTTGAAGTTGGGCATCCATTCGGATACGGGGGGTTTGTATCATGTGATCCTTATTTTCATAGAGGAGATTGCGATTATATGAGCGGAAGGGAGGTACTAACTGCTACTTAGGACTTATTCCCCAAAAAAACACCCCCGGGGAGTGGGGGGCACCTGTATGAGGATGCTCAGGTGCTCGTGTATGTCTACTGCGATGAAGAAAGTCAATTGATAAATGAACATAATTAGGGGATTGGGTGTTTGAAATATAATGACCTAGTTCCTCTAGCTCGGTGTATTCAGCGTTCACACTGGCCAACTAGACAACTCTACTAGCGCAGAATCCTACTACCACCCACCCAGCACCGTCCCGGAGGTGTGTCACCCCGACTCACTCGGTTTCGTATCAACTCCGCCAACAACGAAATACAGAAAGCGCGACGGGCTAAAAACCGCCAGGCGAGGGGCTCTATACTTATTGAATGGGGGCTCATGTCCCCGCACCCGCTGATCGGGGGTATCGGGGGCTCGCCCCAGATGAACTGGAGATGCAGACGAAAACTGTAGTGGAGGGGATAAAATGCAAAAGGAAGACCGGCTGCCCACTGATTGTTAGTGATGTGTTAACTTGCCCGCCCATTCCCGGACTATCAGAGACTGATGAAGTGAGAACACAGGGTGGTTGCTTAGTCCTAACCCTGGCTAATCCGCGAAATGCGAGAGAAAACCAGGTTTCAACAACCAGGTTCCTGAGCTGACGTACTGGTATACTCCCCCTCCCCCTCCCCCTCAAACCCAGTTAGCGCCCCTGTCAAAAATGGACATGCTGGAGATCGGCAACGCGCCAAACGCAACAACCTGCAGCCCAAGAAGAGCAAATATACTCGAGTACCTTGCCTAACGAGGAGAACAGCGAACAAAAGGGAACAGCGAACACACTGCCAGATTTGGGTTCGTCATCAGATTTTTCGGCCTTGCTCGCTGTCCCCCTCTGTTCGTTGTCCCCCCCCCGCTAGTTCCCGGTCATCAGGGGGGTTGCCGAATGCCCGCTGATAACCGGCGTGAGCCTTGCCACGACTCCCAACTCCTCCCTGCAGATCCCGAAAAACAAGAACCTAATATCACTAAACTAGGGTCCATTGGCAATAGTACTATGTCATCTAGCCCATGCGTATTGAGAAGAACTGCTAGTACAGGGTTTGGGCGCGCCAAGGTGAGGGTGCTGCTTACGACGAACGAGCTGCGAAAAGAGCAGGATTTGGTGATTCTTTGGAAGTATTACGATAGATAGGCCCCCGGGCGGCGAGGCGGGGTCAGGGATCCGCTAGAGGGGGGAGGGAGGGCGAGAGGGGGTGTGAAGGCTACGGTATTGGAGACAAGTGGTGCCAAACAAGGAGTTGGCGGGGAAGTAGCCTAGTGCTGAGCCCTTTCTGCCGGGGGTTTCGCGTGGCGTGCGGCTGGCTGTTCTGGGCGCGGTTGGATGTTGCTTATTGCGATCACAAGGCGCCTCTCATCATATATTATCACTCGGTTTCTCCAATTCACACATCACTTCCAGGATAACTCAAGTATACCGCCCCTCAGCCCAACTCTCCAGAAACTAAAACAAGATCCAATCGTCAACGATTTATATTTCTAGTCCCTAACTTATCTAGCAAAAGAGGATATATTGTAAAATAAAACCCAACCCCGCCCATCCCTCATCCCGGCGGAAAAAAGGAAAGACCCCAAAAAAAACCAATCAAAAATGAAAAAACTCCCTCCCAAAACTAGCCCGGAACAATCTGGTGCCCTCAATCATCACGGTAATGGGTGCGAATGGCAAGATTCCCGCTATCACCATCGTATTGCGTGACGAGATTTCCCTCACGGTCCCGGGTTTGGTAAATTGGCGGGCTTCTGCGTCCCTCGCTGACAGGTGGGGAGTCGTGGTAGTGGGTTGTTACAGGAAGGTCTCCTCCGCGATGCTCTGTGACGAAATCGCCCTCGGGGTTCCTGTACGTCGAGTGGCCGGTGTTGGTGCGTGAGGGTCCCCTGGGCAGACTGTTCCACTCGGGGTCGTTGGTGAGCACTCGGAGAGGGGCATCCTGATCACTCTTCAATGACTGAACGAGGTTTCCTTCCGAGTCTCTGTATGTTTCTACGGCAGAGCCGTAATTGTTGTCGCGGGGCGGGGTGTGTGTCAGACCGGAGTTCTGGCGGGAAGCCGAGGAGCGAGGAGGGGATTGTCTGTTGCCCTGGGAGTAGCTCGAGCTTCTCTGGGGATTCGATTGGGAGGAGATGCTTGCCATCAGTTCTGGGCCAATGTCGTGGGAACCAGTTGCTGCGGCATTGGAGAGGATCTCTCGCATGGTCTCGGCACGGAAAAGAATCTCCTTCTGGGGACGATCACTGCCGAAGCCGTCGTCGTTATCGTAGCCTCCGTGATTGAAAGACATTTTTAGATGGAGTGAAGGGGAGGTGCGTTAAAAGATAGGATTGATATGATAGAATTGGTAATGAGGAGGCTATTGCTTGCTTGAGTCTTGCTCGAAAGTATGCCTTGATTGTGATGCTGATGAGAGGGAGAAAAAAGTATCCAGAGACGGAACCCAGGTGGGTCTTTATATCCAATTTTTTTCGCACTCGAGAAGTTAGGATTACTGGTTATCACCAAGGTATTGTATCATACTTACACCGCGTTACTCGTTTTTTTCCTTTTTTGTCTCTTTCCTTTTTCTTCCCTTTCCTGTTTTCGCGTTTTTCTCCTTCGGTTACCTGTTTTTCTCGTTCTTGATTCGAAACACCCCATCGACGTGTCTACCGTTGTTGTAGTAGGCTCGCCACTAGTCTATTATTCGGCATGTATGTGTTGTTCAGACACTAAGCCACTTTAGGACCCTCACAGACATTCCAGAAGCACAACAGGTCTAGATTTTTTCCGCCTACTAGTACGACTCTCCAACGCCTCACGCAAGAACCCCACTGAGAATTCTGCCCCCCCACACACTCCTTCTTCGGGAAAAAAGATCACGGATAATCACTTCGCTGGAACCGTAACATTGGCTCGTCGAAACACCTATGGGCGTCCACAGAAAACGCCCCAACCCCAAGCGCCCGCCGTCGCTTAGTGAGAGCTCCGGTAGCCTAGCACGCTGTGAACTCTCCGCGAGTTATCCTCCCATAACATGGTACCCGTACGGTGCGTATTCTTGGACTTGTTCAGCCTGCCTTCGCCTTGAATCAATCAAGTGGCTATTTCCCGCACCGCCCTAAACTTCATTCAAGATGCCGATCGTGCTAGGATGACTTGATGTGTTGGCCGAAAAAACGCACCAAACGCGGGGCCTGCCGGAAAGTCGGTCGTTAAACTCATCACCAACGTATCACACTCCTACAGAGCGCCCTAAGTTAGGTTGCTGCATTTTACGGAGAGGGGTGTACATACGGTACCGTGAGCTGGGTTGGTAACGGTTGGGTATCGAAGTACCGTACACGTTTGATGTCTCGGTACAGGTGCTCGAGACAGTACCAAGATGCAGTTGGGCGGTTAGAAACGAGCCAATAGAAGTGTGGCTCGGAATCTGCAAATAGCACTGGATGGTTGGCCGTGGGTGGGGCTAAGGACCAACGAAACGGCCAACTCAAAGAGGTATCAGTCACGAAACCATTGGATACGTTGTGGAAAAAAAAAAACTCCCTGTTCTTCCCTCTTACTCCACTTACTCCAACACATTGCTCAATCAACATGCGTTGTTTCTCCCCGTAGCGGGCGATAAGTACTATCCGAAAGCTGGGCTTGTGAATTTGTACGGGCTCAGATATATTTTGCAAATCTCTGTTCTGGGGCTGCTACGAGTACGAGCACGTACGAGTGAGAAGACGTGTGGTGTCTTATTGTATCGTAATCTAGATGTACAAGTGGGGAAAGAGGTGGATCTATAATCGGTCGTTTGAAATATCACAATACTATTCGTGTGAGGAGAAAAGGGTAATCAAAATACAAGTGTGGAAAACTCGGAACCGAAGGCGAGGAAGAACATAGGCCCTTTCTCATGAGGCAACCAGACCAATGCCATTTCAACTTCGCCTCTATCTCCCCTAACTCTCCGTATCTCCGCCCCATCCAGACACTCCGCTCCTCGAACCCCACTCTGCATAATTAGAACGCCTGCGAGAAAGCCCACGGTAGCATGGATCAGGAACCCTAACTCCAGCATCGCCGGTGAGTCCTGCTAGGGCCGCCCTAACATCTTGCGCTGACAGATTGCCCCTTCTCCTGGCCCTCGCGGCGTGCTCGATGGCAGGGCCACAGCGCCTTATCCACTCTTGCTCAGTTAGTACGCACTCTCGCCGCATCTCACCACTTTCGTCCCGCACCATGCGAGCCATTCTCCAGGTCATTATAGCAACGTGATACCGCCTTGTCATGAACCAGAGGTATGGCCATGCGAATATCCAGAGAAAGGTGATGTAGAATATCACCCGGAGCCATTTTGTCTTTCGCAGCTTTGAGATTCTATTTGCTGGATAGATTTCTACTCGTGTATCATGGATTGGAAACCCGACTGATATACGACCGATGTAGTTCGTTGATCGGATGCACTGCGCTATACTGCGCTGCAGATAGGCCCGATCGTGCCCGGCTACCACTTTCTTCATGACGAACCTATGATCGGATGCATGAGCAATGCCCATGGGGCGGGGGGAGGAAAAATAAATATATAGATATATTACTCGTGGGTACAGATTGAGTGGGTGGATGGGACGGTGAATGGGCTAATCAAACATATAGCCTGTTTGATATGGGATATCGAAGAAATCACAAGAGAGGGGCAAAACTCACTCCTTGAGCGTTGATTGATCCTCACAATATTGATCAGCAAAGTCTCTCACGCTCATCCCCTCTTCCACGTCCTTGGCAACAGATTTGGACCACCCGTGACCACGGTGGGCCATTTTATTTGGCGGAATGGTCTCTAGGGTCGGTTCTCCCATATGGTTCTGCTCCAGTAGCAGATGGGTAATATCGCAGGTAAGATCGAAATCAGTTACCCTAGTGCTATAAGTGTGACTCCCGTAGCACTCTTCCTCAGTGTGAGTTCCCCGTATGTGCACCTGCACGCATGGTGGTTTCGAGCGCTGTTCTAATAGCCATCTACGATAAACGATTAGGTAGATTAGCATCTAATCTAGTGTTCCGATCAATAAACGAACAGATCCAGAATCGAAGAATCAGAATTTTACCGGTGTAGTGCCTCGCCGTCAGTGTTAAGGTGTTTGTCATGGGAACCAGTCAGGACTTCAACATCACCCGATATTTTCCCGGATTTCAGAATTCGCTTCATCTTAGGAACATACACCTCAAATCCAGGTGGGGCATCAATGTCAGCCTCTCCCCCCGCCCCCCCTCCCCTGACCCCTCTTGCTCCTCCATTTTGTCCCCCCGCAGGCTGCGCTGGTCCACCAACAGAATCGTCGTACCCCGGCAGTACCTCCCAAGAATCATCCGGCTCGTCCTGAATCAGAAGAGGGATTACTGCAGAAGAGGGACTACTTCCGACCTCCCCGAAGTCGCTATACGCGGGGAGCTGCTCACTCTCCGATTCCGACATTTTTTCTCTTGCCTCGAGTATGCGGTATGAAAATGAGCTCTGATAGGTGCCTGTTAAGTACTGCTAGAGGTTCTTGGGAAAGGAGTCTTAAGGGTAGTGAACCCTACTATTGAGATTAGCGCGATAAGGGAGGAGGGGAGGGGTAGTATGAGACGGTCTTATGAGTAATTTATCCTCAAGCTTTGCAGTGACGGCGATGCCTGTTCGGGGCCATAGATCGGGTTTAGGCATTAGGATAGCACGATGGTAACAGTACGGTAGTCCCGAATCCCAACCTGACTCGCTTTAAACGGCTAGAGCTTGGATAAACAATTGATAAAAATTGAAGTGTTATAATTATGTCATCACTGAGCTGTTAGAATGTTTTACGACACTCTTTGGGTTAAACTTTGAAAAATCCGCGCAGAGCCCCGGGGGCACAAAAAAATCTGAGCGTGTTTCGGCCTCAGTCTGTTACCAAACTGTCTCTGCTGCTGTAATGTACGGTGCATCCTCCGAGTGGCAGGTCTTGATGGGCCCAGTGCCTGACAGATCGGGAATCTTGGGGCGTGTCTAGCTGTACCATAACTGGATAATTAGGTCGTAGTTATGAGGTCAAATCGAAGGTTTCTGAAGTAGTGATCAGACTAATACTTCCCCAATGTTTGTGAACAAGGACCCCTAAACCACATGTTAGAACCAGTAAAGGAACAACGTGGGGAGTAAAACCTGATATAAACTATACTGGTGCGTCCGAGTTGAAGCCGGACACTTGAGGTGGCAATTCCCACACAAAGTGGCCGACTTCAATCCGGCCGCGCGAGAACATGAACAAAAATGCCCCACTCGCTTAGACCATGCCAGATTGCACTCTTCACATGAGCTGGCAGTAGCCTGCAAAATGCAATATAAAGTCATGCCGTACTGGTCCATTAAGTAGGGACACCTACATCAAAAAGAACTAAGATCGAACAAACACGGGGGCGTGATGGTTTGCAGAATGAGATACTCGAGTGCACATGATCAACTTTGGTCCTCAACAACGGTACCGCACATCATTCTTATATTATATAAAACTACAATTCTTGGCACTGTGGCTCTTGGCCCAAACTGTCAACATTCGGATTTCTTGGCTTTGCTAAAGCTAAGTTCGAAAAACTCACGGTCACTTGACGGGCCCTTCGAGATGGCCGTAAGTTAATAGCCATTCCTTTGACGGGCTCGAGAAACCCCCAGACCTGAGCATGCTACGTTTACAGGTAGCCTCTTGTACACATTCCATGCCATCTAGACAGTGACAGTTCTTAGTCGCTTTCTCTCGAGATGTTAGTCCAGGGGTTGAAATCTGGCACAGCAACGTTGGCCTCTAAAGCTATGAACAAACCAATAATTATCTATTCTGAGAACTAAGGAAGAGCCCAACCAGGAAGAAAAAACGGAGTGAAACTGGTCCCACTTCTGTTACTCGGACACCTGTTGCCAGCTTACAGAGCCACAGCCCAACTTCCCATCACCCCCCTCTTTTCTCATGCCTGCTACAAGGCCCGCACCACGGCTTGGACTCGCCATCCGAACGACTTCGCACGCCTCTGAAGGTCGAGCCATAAGTCGATGTTGAACGGACTACGAAGGTCGGTACCCAAAATATCAAAGCGAGATGTATCCGACGGCATGTGAACCAGATGACGCCACACACCAATCTTGATAGAAGTACTCCGGTATTTCTCAATACTAAGATATTTACTCGCCTAGATAGGGTAATAGTCGAGCCCTTGTTTTGTAGGCCGGAGAACCTACCTGAGCTGGAAAATGGGTCAGTAGGGCACTGCTGTTGGCCGCGAGGAATACCTAACGAGGCTCATCCATAAGTGACAACCAACGAAATAACCGCTCTAAACTTCTTGCCACATAAACAACCACTGCTACTCAAACAACCTCTCTAATGTCAGTCTCCGTAGCCTCAAGAGGTATGGCATATCTAGCCCCTCCGCAATTATGGTCTCTAGAGCTCCATACTCCACACCTGGAACTAGTTCAGCATAGCCATTAAGATCTCTGTGATGGTCGTGAATTCGGCGCGCTCTATAGCCTCTTGTTGGTGCTTGTGGGTGTGATAGGACGGTGAATCGACGTCTAGGGGAGGCGTTGAGCGATAGTATTGTAACGGGGGGGTCGGTGTAAGGGAGTTGCATGCCATGATTTTGGTGTGGTGTGGTGTTGCTGGGGAGATGAAAGGCGGGCCTAGGAATAACCCCAAGCGATCGTTAGCTAAGGAGTCGAATATGTTCGTTTCCGTCCCCGAGAGATTCCCACTGCGCTCATGCTCCGTGTTGAACGAATTAGGAGAGCAAAAGTAGACGCAGCGAGAGCAGCAGCTTCTCGGGGCAAACGCAACCACCTTGGGTATCGCACAACACAGCTTCACAAGCACCTTATGCCCGGCCACCATAACAACGGCCGATAGAGCGGAATGATAGAGAGCATAAGACACGGAAGTGCTGATGCTGCACTTGCACGGCCGAATTGAAGCCGGGCAGCTAAGATGGAAACCCTCATATGTTAGCCTCCCATACAACACCCAAAACCTCCACCAGTCCTTTGAGCGACCCTTCCGTTCAGTCCCTCTCGTCTCCCGATAAGGTGCTGCTACTGTATATCCAGTTTGCCAGCTCCGGGAGTAAGATCCCTAACTCGCTGGAACGCTTGTCGTTTTATTTAGGCCATACCACAGTTCGCCCCAAGAGGGACTGGTTCCAAAATATCCCCTCGGTCGATAGGATCCCGAGAATTCCGCCCATAAATAAGATCCGCCCATCAAGATCATTAAGATCGACGATCCTCTTATCATATAATTCCCAACCGCCGAGACTCGAGAGATTCGATCATGGTGTTCAAGACAAGATGTAAATGTAAAAAATCCCCATCGTGAAGCCAAAAATTGAAGTTGCGATAGTGTCCGATTGGTCAGTTTCAGTATGAGCAGCATAAGAGCTTGGAACATGGCATGAAAAGGGGGTATGATATATACCGGATACTTAATTACTGGACCGGGACCGCATTCAAATATCCAAACGTAAGTTCACCTTCGTCCACTGCGAAAATGAATCACCGGTAAACCCACCACATCTTACAGCAAACGCCAGACAACCAAACAGGACAAAACGAAACCATAACACAACATAATATCAAACAGACTAGCACGCACCCTCTAACTCTAATAAGATACCATGCTTCCCCGCCCCCACGGCGATCCCCACCCACAAACGAACCTGCGGCACGATCGAAGCTCGCAGGGCTAAGCACAAGCCCAGATATCGGGAAAGAGGCGTACAGAAGTGCCCAGCAAATATGCTAGCTGAATTGATAAGGGTAATTAAAAGTAGTAAGCTTCGAAGACTGGAGGCGAGGCGGCGAAAGAATAGGAACGCTTTGGGATTCTGATACTGGGAAGACTTGCGTGGATTAATTGATCGCGGCAGGAGGCACAAGTGAGTGTTTTCTGCGAGCAGAGATGCATGTAGCCATGCGGTAAATGGTTTGAGGACTGAAAATGGATTCTCGGTAGGTACGTTGCTATGGGGGGTATGATACCGTAGACTACCATAAAGAGGATTACGGCGGCCTATGGTGGAGTGCATCCCATGAGCTCGGCCGTAGCGCCATAGGTGTCGGTGATAAAAAGCGATCTATCCCTTCGTTCGTATGCCGGATCTCACGGAATTTTGGCTTGAAAGCTTGAGGAATACTTGGCTGGAAGGGGTATGCGGCGTATGCTGAGGTCTCTCGATGGTGACCCGACCCACAAAGGTTTCCGACTCCGAGGATCCGTAGAGACGTTATCTGAATAGGTGGCGCTATTCTCCAAGTTGAAGGCGGTCTCAGAGCTGGCTCCACCAATGCAGACGAAGGAATTAGTCCATCGCTGCCCGTCTAGTTTTTCGAATACCTTGCCGTTGTATGCAAAATGCCGGCCCACCGTGCATATGAGACAATGCCTTTATCCCCATCTCCTAACTAGCACACCACAATCCCAGCTCGAAATCCCTGCAAGGCTCAAACGAAAAACCAGGTATGGCGAGAGCCGCACAGGTCCCTCGAAATCTAACGAAGGGGGGAGATGGGGGGAATATATTCACTTCCTTGCCCACTCCTACAGTAGTACCGGCACCGGTACTCGAGTACGCTTGCTCACAAGCAGGAAAGGAGGTAAATCCTAACACGTCACCCAGCCGTAACTAATAGTCTATTCCAACAGCGTCAGTCTTACCTGCTGCCGGTATCATAATAAAGATCTTACCTTCGCCATTCGTCAACCGACTGTATCTGACAAAGGAAAGCAAACAACTCTCCTCTCCCTTCTTTCCTTCCATCTCCGTCCGATCCAAAAAAGGGACGACATGAAACGCGCCAAAACTAGCAACCAACGACCGAACCGGCCGCCAGGATGTTTGAGGTTACAAGCTTCGATTGCCCTGTCTCTCTGTCGCCAAAATGGGATACTGTAGCTTGTATGGTAATGTGTCTAGCTTGTGTAATAAGGGACCCGCTGAATTTCTCTTACGAAAACCCAAGCTCTCCAAGTGAAAGAGAAAGAAAAGTGAAAAGGCCAAATAGGCAACGTAAGCCTCTCCACACACCATCCTATCGGAAACTCCCCACAGAGAGAGAAGGAAAAAAAAGGAAAAAAGGAGGCCCGGAGGCGTCCCTGCATATCATATCAGCAACCCATTTCAAAGTGAAGAGGAGTAAGGTAAGTAGGGAGATAGGCAAACACGGAGGAGGGTAGGTAAAATAAAAAGGGCATACCTTTCCCCTGGGCAAGAAGAGCATTTTTCTCACCTGAACTTGTATTTTACCACTGTCAATACTGGTACTGCGAATATAGAACCGCTACGATAACAACAAACGGCCAAACCAACAAAAGGGACGAGAGAGAAAGATAATGAACCCAGGGAAAATACCATACAACAGCGTTCTATAATAACCTGTTACAGAAGGGTTCCTAATCCATACTATTCTCGCCCTCCGCCAGATACCGAAACGCCCTACCGGTATTCTTCCCTCCCAATTGAATTTCTTCCAGCACAGCCTCATTCTACGGATCCTACGGGACTGATTCGTACTTAAGTCGTGTGCTCTCTTTCCTAGAAGCAACCCACCGGAAACACCAACAAGCCAGCAATAAACTACATTCTATCGCATCGAGCTACGACCTCCACCTCCTTAACTTCGGCTCATATCACGTGCTTACACACCACCGCATCGCTCGCCGGGCTCAACCTCATCTCATCTTCTTCACCGCCTGCTCTACTTATCTACCACCCACCCACCCGCTCGCTCGCTCACTCACTCACCCCGCTCTGTGTCACCGCAAATAAACACATCCAAACCACCAAACAAGTCAAAATGTCCCACAAAGCTATCCCAACAGAAACCTTCGACCGAATCCTCTCCGGTCTGCCAGCGGGCGGAGAAGCGAAGGACGAGCCTGCCGAGAAGAAAAAGTCCGGAGGGGCCCGGAAGATGTTTTTGCGTGTCAGCAATGCCGTTCGTGCTACGAGTGCAGGAGGAGCGAAGGTAGCAAAGGAAAGGGAAAAGGGAAAAGACAGGGTTGAAAGGGAGGATAGGAAGGAGGAGGAGGAGGATAAGGATAAGGGACGAAAGAGCGGGGATGATAGCGGGGATGAAAAGGGGAACAGAAAAGTGCATTTTAAGTAGTAGGGCTGGGCTTTGCTGTGCTGTGTTTAGGCGTACCTGTTGGTATGGTTGGTTTCCCCAATTTCTTCTGTTATACCGGTACTGGGGTTTGTTATTGTTTTCTTTTTTCTTCTTTAGTTTGCATGTACAGTACGTTTGATTCATCAATATTCTTGCTGCCTTTTCCGCCTACCTATGCATTAATGGAGTGAATTTCGATGACTACTCTGCAGGCTAACGTCGACACCAGTCTCAGCAGCGTTCGACAAGGTCGTGTCTCCTTTATTGTGCACCTCATACCAATCCCTAACTTCCACTCAAACACAGGAAGGGAGGAAGGGAATTCTCTGAAGACGTGAGACTGTCGTTATTCGCAGTTCTCACAAATCTATAGTTTCACCGTTCCTCATGATGGCGGGCTTTTTAGTTTTTAAAGTCTTGCTGTCCTCAAACAGGTCGCATTGATCACCCATGCTGTCCATAACTCACAACCCAAGCTTGCTTATTCGTACAACCCCCCTCACGCCACATCATGAACGTGAAACATGACCCTCTCAAAAACAACCTCGGCGAACCAGCCCAGCCCTGCTCGCCACTCGTATCACAACCGTCCAGATAGCATCCAGAATGCATGCAATGAGTATGGCCCAAGTCCTAATCAAGCCCATAATACCATTATCACACCACACGTGATGGACTTCTAAAATTAAATTCCCCAGGGCAGTGGCTAGCAAAGCTAAAGCATCCTCAATTCTCTCAGCCCTGGGCGAGCTGTGCCGGGCCATTCTCAGCAAGCCACTCGATTGACGACATCTGTACCGCCCATTGGGACGAGATAGAATTGGTATGGCACAAAGATCAATGCTACCCGAATCACTCGCAATATCTGCTGTGGAAGCTGAGGTGTTATCTGCTGCACAATTCTTCGCTGTAGTCTTGATATTATCGTATGCTTTTCGCAAAACGGAGCGTTGGTCCTCCGAGGCGTCGGAGCCTGAATCAGACGATGTATGCGCATGCAAAAGACTCGAAAAGTTCCTAGGAGTATCACTATGTCCAAAGTTTCCTCCAATGACCTCGAAAGACTCGGGAGCAACTACATCTGCTGGTGTAATTTCAACCGTAGGTGCCGTTGTTAGGCGAATAGTGGGAAGCTTTCGTGTGCCAGGCGTATAAGCGGAGTTCTTTAGATGGCTGAGGAGAGCTACTTCGACGCTCGGAGGGCTTTGGGTATGGGAGCATCTACCGCCCATCGTGATATAGGGGTTTTGGATGAAAAAGGATAGGATGGAATCTATTCGCGCTACAAGGGAGGAGCTGTAGAAGATGGGGTGAGTGGGAGAAGCGAACGACGAAGAGTAGGCTTCTTGCGCGGGGTATATTACCAGCGAAAGCGGAAGCGGAGAGGTCGCGGGAAGCAATGGAGAGGGCCTTCAAGAGCGAGCGAGGGTGCGAGTGGCGGGGTTGGGGAAAGGAGATCTGAGTAGAGAACCAGTCAGTCTTTATATATATTCTCTGCGCAAGAGCTCATGATTCGGAGGTCAGCCGTGTAAAACATGACGACACACTAGTGGCACACATTCTCACTCGTAATACTGGTACTAGTACTGTACTCATCATTTTGGTGCTCGCAAACCTTGCCAGCCTAGTTGGGCTAGCCCCCAGCCCTACGCAATGATTGGCGGAAAAATTTTCGCCGCAAAATTCGCCGCCTTGGCGTTTGGCAAGTTTTGTATAAAAAGGCTCTTCTCCCCACCCCCCTCTTCTCTCACCATGCGATTTTACTTCATAGGATCATTTCTATAGTAAATCGTCTCATCTGAAACTCTAACCAGAGCCACAGATTCTCCAACCTGGGGGATGACGATTACCTCCTCGATGTCCAAGAGTGAAGCCTTTTTTACCTCCGCCTCGGCGGTGGTGGTGATGATCTCGACCCAAATTGCTGTCTGCTCCTCGGAGTAAGCGATGAGGGTGGGCGTCGATGGAAGTCTGACAGGTTCTTTCTTTGTTTTGCTTGTCACTTCATTATTTGTACAATTACTTAGGATTATGATTGATATACTTTCTCAGATTTCGGATGTCTTTTCAATGATGTGAATATTTTTCTTGATGCTTGGTCGGTCCGGTACTGTACGAGTACTCGCGGTGAGAATAAGTCCTGAGACAGCAGGCACAACCACGATCCACCGCAAAATTCAACCATCGTCATAACCACAATTGCGATTAGAATTGCAACCACAGCTACTCGGGCACAAACTAAATACTCGAACATGAAGGCCCGACAATCATCGTTCCTCATCAACCATCATACTACCACTTTGCCAGCCTCACAACTGCCACAACAACTACAACACCAAATTCTCCAAGCATTTTTTTTCCACATTTTTTTGCCCTGAGGTCACCTTGCAGAACAAACTTTTTTCTTTTTTTTTCTCGCATTGGGCTATGTTACTTTTCACTCGATGATTAATGGTGAGGACATTATTGATGAGGGGCGGCGGCTGTTGTCACTAGCATTTCGAGTATTTAATTTGCGCTCGAGTATAATGACTATTGATACCAGAGCCTGTATATTTGTGTCCCTCCCTCTCTCTGGGAGTACTGTATCTAGAAATAGGACCTTTTATTGTGACTGGCATTGACCTGAGTTGTCGTGGTATTGTGATGGTTGAGTGTTGTGAGGAATCGTGGTTGCGCCCGTTGTCTCAGGACTTACCGTATTCTCGCCGCGAGTATAATAGTTTGACGAATATATCCAAAAGGAAGGACGCAGGCAAATGGGGCCATACATGGAGAGAGACCGACAGGTGCGGGAAACGGTGGAATGATTGAGGTGGTTTCATTATTCTTATATAGAATGATATTTGATTAGTTTTTATGAGGATGGCAAGTGAATGAAGTTTGCGATTATCTACCCAGTTATTTAGCCCAAGTCTAGTTCGAACGTTCCACCGTTGCGCCATTTATTAGTTATCCTCCGACATACCACCCCCCCAGTGAAGCTCGCACCTTCTTCGAGCGGGGACGCAGTATGTTAGCTCTACCAGGCGTGAACGAATTTGCCCAAGTTTACATAAACTCGCACGTTTCGAGCCTTCTGGAGGCCCCCCTCCGGATTAGGCGCTACCAAGCACTTCAATCCTAAACCCTCCGAAAAAATCAAGTCGCAAATTCTTGGGCTAACCGATTAGGTGTAGGAAGTATCGTACTAGGAACTATAGCTGGTATTGTGGCATATGCCTCCGCCATGATACAATTAAAGTTACACTAGAATAACTAACGAATCATATCTTATGATACAAGAAAGCGAAGATGAATTTCATTTCTAACAAATCCTGGCACCCCCCCCCCCCGACTAATCATAATGATACTGTCATGCCCCATGATAAACTCAGTCTTGTCGTCACAACTAAATCATTTCCTTATCTCCGCCCAACTCACAATCTCCACTCCGGGGGTCGGCATGCAGTGTACCCCGCCCGAGAACTTACCAAACGAGACGCTCAAGCAAATGCCCGAAGCTCCTGGGGCCGAGCTACCAGTACTGTGTTGTATTCCCTTGCGCTCACTAGCCGTATATTCGTAACGCTCTTTGTGCCCGCCTCGACCGAATGCATCTTCCTCACCAGCTCTAAACTCAACTCCCACTCAGCAATCTACCCCGAAACCCAACGTGGGGACTTCGCTCGAGTGAAGCACTTGCCCTCCTGGGACACTGTTCTATACGACCAATAGCGCGCCCCTCAATAACGCTCCCAACACAAAATTCCTGTGTGTAATGGGAGTGCTTTCATCCTGCGGTGTTTTGGGGGCGGCACTCAGGGCTGATGATACATGGGACTTACATCACCAGGAATTATATCGCATATCAGAAACGTAGAGGCAATGATGGTGCTTTTGATATCAACGCGCGGGCGATTAGCGGGTGCAGAGCTGGTACAAGAGTGTGGTGTGTGAGCCATTATTAGATCAAAGAACAGATGCTGACTTCAGTGAGTTTTCATAGGTGTGTTACGCATTCTTGGAGAAGCGCCATTGGTTGTAGCGATAATTCATGCACATATAGGAGCGGTAAAGGAGCTGTTATCCGCTCCTATTCTGAGCGTGGGTTCTGGGGGCTGTTCCCCGCCCCCCTCAGCTCTGCTCTCCAGCGGCCCTGAGAGGGCGTGAGAATGCCTCCCAGTTTAGTTAGGTGGACACACTCTGTTGAGCTTTGTTACGGTGATCCCAGGTGCGAAAGCTGCACTTAGGACTCTTACCAGTGATGGTTGGACGTGTAATGTGGATACGAGCGATAGGGAGGGCTGTGCTCTCGCTTGGGCAGCAAGTTGCGGTTAGATGAGAAGGCGTGGAACTGGTACTAGTAGGTGAGCGAGTTCACATAGATATAGGAGACGCTCCTCTAGCAATTCTAGATTCTATAGGAATGAATGACTGTTGGAGGATCGTGGATAATTTCTCCTGGCGGCTGGACTCCTAAGCTGAAGAGGTCTCGCACGGCGTAATTCATTTACCATATTCTAATAAGGCTTCCTAGCTTGTGGAGGGGGTATAGGGAATCAATTGCCGATACGTGGGACACCGGGGCCTGGGAATATATTAGTGGTTTCCCCCTTTTTACTGTATTTCCTATGTAATTCCTTCTATCCTAGCGAATCTCGGGAGATTCTATAGGCGGGAGAGGTTAAGTGAAACAGCCCCCGAGATAGGAAGATGGGAGCTTGACCGGATTTGATAGCTGCAAGTGAATCGCCAGGAGGGGGAAGATGAAAATACGTGACCGAGATACAAGTCAAGGAATAATGAGTATCAAACAGAAATTTCTGTCTCTAACATTGAACATTCCGAGTGACCATTAATGATTAAAATCTCCAATCATCAGCCAAACCCCCAACTCCCAAGCCACCCTTTCTTCATTTCCCCATTCTAGATAAACGTCCTCAGAAGCCTCAGACAGAAAGATGAACCGACGAACCTGAGAAAGGCCGAGGGCGTAGCAGAGGACCCCGGGCCTGAGGGGGTTATACCGCTTCATTATCAAACGGTATCAGGTCTTTGTGGTGCGACCGGATACATTACGGGGATCTGCCTAAAATCTCAATCACCCTGGTCTCTTCTCAAACCAGTCTACGCAGCTAATAGCGAATGAGGTTTTGGAAGACCCTTACATAGGCCTTGGATGGTGACAATGCTTGATTGCTTGGAATTCAGTATTCGGTGTTCTGGTAGCCTCATGATAAAGCATCTGGATTGGGTGTGCATAATGGTGCGGAGAGTGACTTAGTAGCTTTCTGTGCAGGATTGATTGCTCTCGCACGAAGGTGGAGTGTGTCTTGTTTATTGGTATCTGAGGGAAGATCAGGATTTATAGCTAATTAGTATGGTTATACTAGAGTAATGGCTCTTTAGATAACTTTCATAGGCGGTAGTTAAGACTGCCTACTACGCCTTGAAATTTTGGTCGGGCTTGTCTGCTCGGCCCGGATATTCTGGAACGTCGGATTGCGTTTTTTCTTCTTCGAGGGGGCCAATCCAGACTTCGACATAGGCTGATAACATCCGCTTATTTGAGCACTATCGAGCACCATTGAAAAATCTAGTAGGGAAAAGAAGAAAACTTCATTCTTAATCCCCAAGTAAGGGGATAACCCGTGGCCCGCTACTGCTATCAATATCTGCCTACCCAAACCACCCTCATCCACCGACGACTGTTAGTCTACTAGACTAGTATGTTGTTGGCGGAACGGATGTCCTGCCTCAGTCAACAGCCACTGTGCCTCCATTCACGTATGCTCTAGCGCTCACGGCTAGATACAATACGATGCCCGCGATATCCACATCATTCCCCGGCCTCTTAAGCGGGATCCGTACCGGCGGGAAATCTCCTAGCTTGCTCATGTTGCTCGTGCCAGTTGGGCCTGATCTTGCTGCCATATCTGGGGGGAATACTGTAAGTTGGTAATGTTCATATGGGAATAGGTTTTCTGCCTGATATGGTTCAGGGGATGAGGAGGGGGAGCGTACGCCCTGGGGCGGTTGCGTTCTTTCAGCAGGGGTTAGCTAGGGTCCAAAGACCGAATGAAGATATGAGGGATAATACAGAGCGAATCCCGTACTGCGGGAAATGAGCCGCCTTTATTTTAGCCACTTGTGCGATGGCGGCTTTACTAGCGATATAAGGGGATCAAGAGCCTAGATTTCCTAGGAAACTAGCTATTGAAGTTATGGTTATGATCTAGGATACAGGAAGTGAGAAGATATATTCTCTCTGTGGATTTGATATAGTAATCCAGCGGAGCGTGAAGGGACAGAGGCGCCGTACCTGACTAGTCTACCCTACAATCCCATGCTTATTCCCTTGGTCCAGCAATCCTAAGAACACGGTGCTTGTGAGCCAGGAGCCAGTGGCATTAACTATTGTCCCCCCTTGCACTAGTACTCTAGTAGAGGGGGGGAATCCGCTCGGGTGCAGCAAGCGCACCTACCCCTGAAGGTACCCTCCAATAGGAACTTCTACACATCCTCTGCACTCTTAAACTTCCCCGCTGCGCCTGGGAGGCATTCCAACGGGGTTAGAGAGCATGTTGTGTCTTCTGCCACAGATATCGGCGTTGTTAAAGAGTAAGTTGACCTATCCGACTTCATTCTCGATATTCTTAACAATTGCCTATGGCGGTTCTTGAGAAGTGACTTCCCCTACGAGGGCATTATATTGCTGGGTTTCTAAAAACCCATGCCCCGATGTCAGAGCTGATAATAGAGACATATAATACATACAGAATGCGCTTTCGCTGATTTTCACAAAACCTCCCTACGGCCGCTGACTATATAAACTTTTGTCGCACTGTCATATCCCAGGGTGGTCGCAATCATCGTCAAGCCGATTACTGATATCAATTTCATTCCTCAGTCATGGTTCATTGTCGACCTTAAACTGCTCAACATACATACACCCCTCCACCGGTGGCCACAGCCACCAGCTTCCTCTCCGGGAAAAGCATGCCAGCCTGAACATCCAACATGGTAACTAATTATTAACACTACGCTGCTGCGCAAAGCTGTCATATGACACCTTTATTTTCACAAGCCAGCATTTTGGGGAAAGCAATTGTTGATGACGATAGAGTAATTTCTTATCGCGATGTGTTCCCGCATTGCATCCCAATACAAGCTAAGTGATGCGATTACCAGGTTGTTTTGTCTATAAACAGCTGCTAGCCGTGTACTGCCTACCGTACAATGGGAGACTGCTCCGGTAAGGTGTCGAGAGGTTTTTCCATTTTGGTTTCTATGGTACTAGGGACCCATAAATATGGAATAGAGACCTACTGACCTCATCACGAAATATGTCAACGCAATTGCCAGTAATACAGCTGTAGGCCACCTAAGGCACGCGCCCCACTGTACTCTGCAGATACGGGAAGGGGTAACAAAAGAAGGCTTGTCCACTTGTACTTGTATTAGTGGGGCTATGGCTTGGGAAATTGGGCACTATGCATGAGAAATGATATGGCTGATTAACCGGGCACCTGCTCGGTCACAACTCTGCCTACTATCGTGATCCTTGGGCAGTATAATACTATTCACCGTAGCACCCCCAGGTACAGTATTGTACCAGGTACCGAAAACCAAGGCATTAGAGAATTCAGCCCCCGGGTCGTCTCTAGCTCGTAGTCATGAAATATCCTATTACTAGGCTCCGAGGGGATCTGCTAGATGTGTATACAAAAGAGGAGTTGCACACACCGGAGTCCTTCAACGCCAAAAACTTGCATAATTTAAACGTTTTTCAACACTAGTCCCTGGGCTGAATGCTGCACCGTTAACTTCACTAATCAATACTGTAGTACTCGTACTAGTAGATTGCTCTACTCGAGTACCAGCACTAGAAGGAAAAAGAAAAAAAGATGAAAAAAGCCACGATAAAATCCCCACTCCCCAAAAGTAACGCCCTGCCGAAAAAAAAAGGAAGGAGGGGGAGAAGAAGAAAAAAAGCAAAGAGACTCCCAACGCAATGGTCGTCGACAAGAACCGTGCGCCACCTCCTCGTGCGCTCCGAGTCTCCGATCGAGTGACACGAGATGTTAGCTTGCATCATCCTCATGAACGCCCACTGCCCAGACCTCGTTACGAGCCAATCGCTTGACCTCAGCGCTCGCGACAGAGTTCGCCACGCCGAGCAGCCCCGAAAACAAGCCCTCTCTATCATGTACCCCAGGTCTCGGCGTGAGCGGGGAGTAGCACCGATGAGCCGAACCCAGTCCAAATAGGATCAAAGAACAACAGCAGAGGCTTTCACGATGGGGCAAAGATTTGGCCATGACGGCTGGATACGCCATAGAGAGGATGGTTGGTTGCCATCAAGTTAAAGTGATTACCCCTGCGGCGATATTTGTAGGAATGATGAGCGAATGAAAGACCTACTGGTAGGAGGCCTAGCTAAAATCCCGATCTCTAGAAACATTCCCTGGTCCTGTACGAGCACTCGAGTACTGTAACGGTACCGGTGCTCATGTGGCAAGATTGGGGCCGCGCTTCTTTTGATGCAATCCAGCGACATCAGTAGATCCTATCCTACAGTCCGGAAGTCCAGGATCCTGACAAAATTAAAAAAAAATCCTTCCTCCAATTCGAGGTTTTTTTTTAGGGGGAAAGCCCAGCTACCATAAATCCGCTCACCCATAGACACTTGAATAGACTACAGGTAATCGAACCACGCGCAATGCAGTCGAACTCTGGAAAAGGTGCGAAAACCGTAGTAAAACGGCGAGCCGCTCATCCCCCACATACCGTAAAAAAAAAACGGGGGAGTACCAAGCCTTACTAGAGGAGGCAACTCCAACGACATAAGCACTTGGTCCTACTATTCGAATTTATACAGTCCTCCGTGGATCCCCGTGAGGGGGGTGAATCAATTCCCCCAATACCATGTCGTACGAGTGTAACGGGAGTGATCTACTCCTCCTCTTCCCCCGCTTCTCCTTCCCATACGGTATTCCTACCCAGCCCACACGACAACCGTGAATCCCGAAGCTGCAGGGGGGGGACAACAAGGAGGTTGCGACACCGACAGTCCGCGCTGTCAATATAGGGCAGGTGCAGTGAGCGATAACCTGCCAGTACAAAACAGGGAACTCACCGGGTGTCGGGCTCGGGTGTAAATGTCGGATAGAATTGCATATTATTATCATACTGGAGCGGGTGGAAGGTGGATGTGGAGGGCACATGTTCACTACGGTGGGGAGGGTTTTGTGGACACGGTCGTAAATATGAACAGTGCTTATTGTGTGGCGGGTTAGGTGTGTTGCGACAAGGGTTGCGATGGAATATTAAGCTGAGAGCCCTGCTCTTACTTGTTTAGTAACCTACAAAGCTTGGTTGGGGTTGAAAAATTCGCTCTTGGTGTTAGCTTAGGCTGTATGATACTGGACTCGAGTATTTTGGCACCGTTCGAAAGCGGAAGAAGGAAGGCCTGTTAGGACCATCTTACTTACAGTAAGAGCCACTCTTAATAGGACTGTGCGGTACAAAGTTGAGCCGCAGAGCACTCGCATATACCGAGAAAGGTTACGATTATTGCCTTATCATGAGATAAGGATCTTAATAATTTAAGTTACGACCGCTTTAACAAAACCCAGCCAATAAAATTGTATAATAGCTCTTTTTTGTTCTCCGTCTATGTAAGGCACAGAGCGTGGTGGAAGGGGGAAACTGGTAAGCTGGAGTGATCGTAGGTTTGTTGTGTTTTGCTGTAATGTTGAGTGAGGTGGAATGACCGATTAGTGGGGGGGCTGCTGTTGCTGAGCTCCTCCTACAAGCAAATCGCAATCAATTTCCTCCTCGATTTGGCATTGTATGATGCACTTCTGTCGTAGCAGTTTCTCAGTTCACCCTTGATAGCTTTTCTGTATTACAAACCAAAGAGAAGTTGAAGGATAGTACCTCCCTTCTTAGGTAAATGCAGTCATTTACTAACCAAATAAAAAGAAAAAAAATATCATCTCTAACTTAAGTAAAGCTAGTTCATAAAGAGGCTATTCAGATCTCGAAAACTAATGGCCACGGTATTAAGAAAGCCAACAAAAAACACCGAGACCTCTACCAAACTAGGTCAAAACATGGCCCGATATATGCCCAAGATAATCTAGGAAGTCAAAACTCCGTGTCAGAGAGCACAGGATCTGCGGGTTCTCCGGAAACGCTATCCTCTGGCGGTGGGTGGTATCATAATCGTGGATGCATGGGGCTTAAGCTACGAGTACTCGCGCATAACATACCAACCATGCATGCCCAAACTTTCGCTCTCCAGGAACCTGCCTTTCCAGCTGTAGTCTGCTCGAGTACCCTCTCGCTCGCTTACTCCCGCATTACTACAAGCCGCTACTGCACGAGGAGATCGAGAAATTTCTCATCAGTATAACGTCAGGTGCCACCACTTTCCCCACCACTCTTGCCCACCCCGTCGCTGCTATCCGCGGTTTATCGGCCGACTAGAAGCAAACGGAAAACGGGCATAGCAAGCCAGCCAGCCAGCAAGGAATACCATACATTCACAGCGACCTGCATTCACAACTCTGCTCAGCTCCCCGCCGAGCCAACCAGCGGTCCCAGCAGGACACCCACCACAAGCCCTAACCCATCCTGGCAAGGTAGCCGGTACGGCAACGTTAAGGCACAGTATCATAACGCACGAGGCACTTGCCCCCTGCCCCTTTCAACCATCCCATCCCATCATACCGGCGGTACACCGCTGCCCGTATCATAACTCGATTCGCCGGATCACAATCCCCTCGTGGCGTTCGACGCTCGACATTTCGGGGAGGAAAAGCATGGTGCCGTTGACGAAGCGACTTGATTGCCATTTTTACGCTTTTCGAATCGCGAATCGTGAGTACCGTTGTTATGATACTAATCCAAGTTCAGTGGATGTAGTGCGATCGCTCATCTATTATTATTCCGGATCTCATGAAAAATTTTAGCTCGAAAGAGGGAGGTAATAATTGGGGGGGTACTGTAGAGCCGAGGTCTTCTCATTCATTGGTGACCCGCCAAGTAAAGTTCTGACCTTGGGGGGAGTTTGCTGAGGCTTTACTTGAATCGGTGTCGTTATTACATGTGCACGGTAATCTTTTTTAAGCGAATGGTTTGGTCACGGGTGTGGTTTCCGCTACCGTGATACAAAACGAAGGGATGGGACTGTGCTCTGTTCGAGTACTAGTATAGGTCCGGCAATCCTCACGACAACTGACTTCTGGCGGGTCGCGTGAGCAAGTGAGCGAGTGAGCGAGTGATTGAGGGGAAAGCCGAGACGAGGATTAAGAGACGTCATGGTGATTTTGTCACTGGCTGTCGTGAGAGTTACCGTATTGTGTATGATGTCGTCGTCGTCGGGTTTTGTTGGGTTGATTATTTAACTTATCGTGGTTAGTTCAGCCTAGGTACTCCCGCAGAAGGCGTTTTGGCTTGGCGGTTGAATGGAGTTACAGTCTCCCAAAGGGTCGCGAGATTCTCGAGTCGTAGCATAAAAACGGGTATCGTACACGCTTGCTTAAGTCAAGGCTTAGCCCAAAAGAGAAACTCCAATACCAAGAGCAAACAAGAGAAGAATCAAAGAAAATTTAAAGGCAGGATCGACCATGGGAAAATCCATGCCAAGTGGCCAAGAGCGCCGCCACTCTCACAACTCGAGAATCTTGCGACCCTTTGGGAGACTGCACTGTTGGTGGGAATGGGGATTTGAGCGGCGATGGTGACGGAGAGGGGTCGCGGACAAAGAGATGTGTCGATTGCTATATCCTGTGAATGAAGGTATGGTGCGGCGGAAACGGAAGTGAAGAATACTTGTACTTGTAGCGTATTTAGGGGGACTCGCCTTGCACATCATACCATAGCATCGTGCAGTATGAGTGCGGTACCAGGGCAACCATCCCCCCAACAACCGTCAAAGCTAATGCTGCAGAAGCTTTCGAGTGATATCCCGTGAGTACCTTCCACCATCGAATCGTAGGCTGCATAAACGCAGAAAGAACGTGGCGTGCAAATTTTCTGGGGAGAGTTGGGGGGAGGGGGGGGGGAGGAGAAGGAAAAATAAATAGAGGAATGGGTAAAATATATAACAATTCCCCCCCCCCTCTTTCTCATCATTTCTCCGCAGCAACATCTGTCAGGTAGGACCTTTCCTAACATTTGCTTGTGATTTTATAATAGATGTGCGGGTAGCATTCCTCATGTTCCGTAGCTTGATACTTGGCTGCAGTGGTTCGCGCACTTACATTACCCATATCTTCCTAGCCGTGGATGGTTACTAGATAGGGTATTCATATTTCCCTTTATTCGTTCGTCTATTTTTTTCCCCTAGTGTTTGATTCAGGTGTGTAGGATACAGTACTGACGGATCCCCTCCGGGGGCAGGCGATCTTTGGTGGGTGTTTGGCAGGAAGGTTTATGGGGGTCGCAATGGACCGGGAATCAAAATAAGACCAAGGTAAAAAGTCTGTCCGAACAAAGTCCCATCCGCAGAACAATTCCGGTTTTTTCCTCTTCCCCGCTTGTCAATGTTCACAGAGCCGCCCTTTTATTTAATAAACATCACTGCTCATGACAAAAACACACGCAAGTGTAAGCATATTCAAGCACGCTAGTGCTTTCCCAACGGCTCCTCCGACAGTACTGTATATGCAGTGGGTACATAGATGTGCATTTCTAGAACATTCAAGTTGGGGTATACTCCCAGTTCGGCAGCGGCGATGAGGGAGCATGGAGGAGAGGAATGAGAGGTTTGGGAGACAAGGAGAGCTATCCCGGCGTAAGGCTTATTAGGAGTTTAAACATACCGACTAGCTAGCTATACGCGAGGATGGGGGGGAGGGGGAGACATGTGCCAACGCTCCTTTCATGTGATGTCGTTTAGTCTATAACAGGTTTGGGTTTGGGAGCGTGGTTCCGTGGTCTGGGGATTGTGATACGGGATTATGGAACGGAAGAATGATAGGCATGGTAAGAGGACTCATTAGGATATGCGAGTAAACTACGACAATTGAGTCGCCGGCCGTGAGGTGGGGCGCTGGGGGAGGAGGGGGAGACCTGGGAATTACCTACAGGTGACCGAGTGTGGGGTTGTCTACTGCAATATGTTGTGGGATATAGCTGGATAGGTGGAGTGCACTCTGCCCCAGTACCGTGGCATGTCAGAGCACGGCGAGGTGTCCGTGGGTAAGGAAAGCGCAGATCCGATATTTCACGTCGGAAGGACTCTACTTTGTCTTATACCTTAATTATATTACAGTACCGTGGAACTAGGAATATGATTGGGGATCTATATAGGACCTTGGAGTTGCCTCTCCTGGTAAGGTCCGTTTTATTATTATTTTATTTTCCCCTTTACTTGTCTCACTGGGGGGTGAGAGGAACTTTTCGCCGAGTTTTCTCCCCTCAGTCCAAAGGGGGGAATTCTAGACCTCCTCGGTTCATCCTCAACTATTCCAGTTTTGCGATGCCCCAGCCTCAAGCCGCCAAGCCTAGAGCGCCACATATATTTCCCAGACAGCAATACGAATGTAATCTGCAAGCTACCGTACTGCGCTTGAGCTATAATACGCACAGTGGGGATGATGCCTAAGCCTTCACATAAAGTGCCATAGCTTGACTTCAGCGAGGTCCAATGATATCGCTTGCACTCCCCCGTTCTCCGTCGCCATAGCCTCGCTAGATTAGTCCTAAACCCCCGAGAAAAAGGAAACTACCTTAGCACAGTGTAAAATCTCCCAAGCAACTAGGCTCCGGCAATAGCTAGAAAGAAAGAAACACGCAGAATATGCCAGAGATATGATACCGGTAGCTGAAACGATGGAAAGGAAAAGCGAGAGAACTGGAATTAAAGAATCGGATTCTGTTTTTGTTATTTTTAGAGTTCTAGAGGAAGCATGGGGTAGAAGGGATATGCGAATACACAGGATGGCTATCCCTAGATTAGACGAACAATCCTTCTTAGTTGCTCGTATTGGCTTGGAAGGTTTCGTTTGCAATTGCGATCTTGATCGAAGGGACTCCCATCTTCCTAGGAGCGAAGTGAGATTTGGATACAGTAGGCCATGGGGAAATCTGGACGCCGTGAGAGCCAAGATTGGAAGTCCGGAAGTGATGGAGGGTGGGAGGTCGGAGTGGGTGGGGAGTGGAGAAGGCAAAGGGGATGGAGAGGGAAATAAAATAAAATAGCGGAATATTAGATGCCACTTAAGAAGTTACTATAGCTCAATGCTCCTTTGTTAAGGCACTCCCATTCCCTGCCTTTCATAATAACTCACCGCGGGTCCGAGTCCCCATAGCACGATAGGGTACGCAACCAGCTCTCTAATCCTTAGAAACCAACAAACCCAGTCAATTGCAACTGCATCATACATTCTCGTGTGACCAAGATTGTGTGGGAATCGCCGACCTAGGTATCCAACCTCAAGTGCCTGACCTCTCGGCCGCGATAGCAAAACAAGGTGCCGGCACCGCTTAGGCAGTATCCCCTCCTTTTATTTTTCCCAGTCTCGCGCTGCTCGGGGCGTTATACCTGAGGATGAAACAAAACTGTGAACTACGACTCATGTTACACTCGAGTACTAAGGCACTTTTTCCTTCCTACACCCCCCGGTCCGCAAACCTTCTTTGTTGTTTGTTAGGTTGCACTCTTAAAGCTACGAAATTTGGAGCCAAAAGAGAGGATTCAATGATAGAACATTATAAGTCGTAAATGGTTATAAACTACTCCAAGAAGGGTGAGACTGTACTCGAGTACTATACGCCCTTAACTTACACGACGGGTCTCAGCTTCGCAATCAGCGGGGAGAGCCGGCACAATTACAGTAATATTTGGAGTCAGGAACCCTAGTCTAGGATATCATGCATAACTTATCATCACAAACACCCCGGTAGGGAAAAAACTTTCTCCGCACAATTCATCCATTGGTCGGACGGTTAGTTAAATCCCTGCCATGGGCGTTCTTTTTTCTTTTTCTTTTTCTTCTTACCCTTTGCTAGAATAATTAGAGCTCACGGGTAACCAAATCTCGTCATAAATGTGACCCGCGCTAAAACTACTAGTGGTGAGATTGCTGGTGGCGGCTGTTGAATCCCACGATATTTATCTCTCTTGCGCTACCACAACAAGCAGAGACCGTAATTAGGGGTAGACTAAGTTGAAGTTTTACCCCTTTTTTTTTCATATCTGTTTCGTTCTCCATTATCGTTTGAGTTTTTTTTTGTTTAGTGGCCGGTGGGGATACCGTGGCAGGCGAAGGCGTAGTTTGACTGGGGAAGATAATTTTCCGGCGCGATGAGAGTGTGGGATGTCGTTGTATGACACTGTACGAGTAGAAGTGCTCGAGTAAGGTCTTTTGACAAGTACAGTAGCTTTGGTGTAGGAACGCTTCCGGGCGGCGCCGAGAGCCTAGAGAGTAGCGGCGGTATGATAACCGCGTTGTGTTAGATCCTTGATAGATATTGCTTGACTGTTAGCTGCTCGGGATTGATGATTACTCGCTCACCCACTTCCCCCGTCGCCCGGGATCTCTGGAGTGGTTGTTGTAGAGTTGATGCGGGGAGTTATGAGACCTGGTGTTACATATTACCATATTAGACTAAAACTGCGCCGTATCTAACCAGCCATATCGGTAACTGGGGATTGATGTGGTTGTCGTTTTGTCCCTCTGTGCCTATTAGTCTACTTCATGCCCCTCATTTCGCTTGATCCAAGAACCATCTTGCGTCTTTTTTCCCTCCCTTCCTTCCTTTGCGGCTGCAGTGCTTTCCTTTGATCTCGTTTGTAGTAGCTGGGATGTGAATATAGTGTGGCCTTGGTCGGACTTTCTTACTTTCTTGGCTAGCGTTGGTCGGGCATCTCTGCGGACATCCATCGATCTTTATGATGGTGGTATGCGCGAACAGTACGCAACTCTATTTTTTTTCCGTTTTTCTTCCTTTCCCTTCATCTTGCTTTTTGCGGAGGCAAAGGAGAAAAAAACAAAAACAAAAACAACAGTTGTCGTCGGTGGCTGCTGATGTGTGGTTTATAATACCGGTACCGGTATATTTTCTGCAGACGCGCCAGACCGTGCTTGTGTCTACTTCCCGGTACGGTAGGGGAGGGCTATGTCGGGAGGGAAGTGGTCGTGTGTCGTGATGGGGAATTGTGGGAAGGACATTGTCTCAAGCTGTTGAGTTTGTGCCACCGGTATGTCATGTTGACAGAGACCCCCGGGAGAGTGGGGAAGCTTTTGGATTTCTTTTCCTTGCTTCTTTACTTATTGCTTTTCCTGGGAGGTGTGCAGAAGCTTTTAGATCTCTTCCCCCCCCCATCCATTGCCATCCGTCTTGCCCTGCTTTACCTACGGAAAAAAGTGAGGCCGTAACCGTTGTAGGAGGGGCCGGCCCGATCAATGTGCCACGCAATAATATCAGATTCTAACGCCTAGCATACAGTGCAGTGGTGCTGTACAAGTACCGATAGAGAGCACCGTGGTGCGTTTATTATGTACCAGCAGTTTTGCAGAGGCCGAGCCTCGCCAGGAAGAAGGATAATGGGACAATAAGCAGGATAAATGGACAATATTTACTCAAATAACTTTTTTTCTCAGGCACCCGTATCGTACAGGGTGGTGCGCAACATCGTAGTGTACATACCAGTAGCCAATGCATGATACATTCGTGTACTGTCCTGTACCTGCAAACGTAGCATTGAGCCTCGTATAAACGTGGAGGTTGTCAATTTACCCCGAGGGGTTTCCCCAGACCCCCCCCACAAAACTGCGATAGGCCCCAGATACCATACCCCCCGATGAACTGACGGAGATGCTGGTCAGGCACCTACATGGCTGACTGACCGACCGGTTGATGATGGTGAAGATAAGTCGGGTAAGAATAATCATATGAGATAAATTTCCCGCGGAGAATTGTATTGAGGGGTCTGTCTCCCCTTGTAATTTTGCAGGCCATGTCTAGGGCTGTCACTATCCTGTATCCTGCTGCCCTGCCCTGCCTGCGCGCTTGTCTATCTATAATATCAAAGTCTGCAAAGAAACGGGAGAATCGAGATCGAAGGAAGGCGCCAGGGGCGAATGCTTGGTTTGGCCCTTCGCCCGAAACGCCAAAAGTCAAAAAACCCGAATTAAAGTCGGTATGGGTTTTGAACCCCTACAAATCAGTGAGGAATCAGAGCCGAACCAGAGTTGACCCCCAGTACTCCACCGACATGAAGTCGGGGAAAAGTCCTTGGTGATGGCTCGAAAGAGGGGGAGGAAGGAAAGGGCGCTGGGAGAGAATACTAGCTTCTAGGGCAGGAATGGGTACTTGGCACGGCATCACGGGTGCGGCGCTGGGTCCTCCGGTAATTAGCATTGAAAAGTACGGTACAGGTCTCACGCAAGTGCAAGTACAGTCGCACATCGCTGTCCCGGATGGACAAAATCTGGGACAGACCATCTGGGACAGCGAAGCACCTGGGAGAGTGAAAAATAGTTGGTGAGAAAAAGGGTTTCAAAAACTGAAAATTGAGTGATAACTGAGCAGTAAGGACTAGAAATTATTCCACGGAAGGTTTAAATAAAGGGAAGAGTAGAGAAGAAAAAGCTAGAGAAAAGAGGCAAAATCAGAACAAAAACACTCCGGCTCAATACCGCATAGACACTATTTACTTTGTGAATTCCACAAGCGAAGCTTTCCTATAGGAGGAAAAAACGAAATACATCACTGGGTTCAACCTCCCTCCTTGAGCCGGCAACATTCACCGACCAGAAGTAACTGGAATCCTGAACGACTACAGGTGGTGGACTCAAGTAGTGAGAGTAATTAAGAGGAGGATACGAAGGCTCAGGTCGAACATTTATCCTATGCTCTAACTTGATTGGCCATTCATGCCTTCCAGCAGCTGCGACATGAGCCAAATTAGTCTAGCAGAAGGAAGATATCCGGGGTAGTAAATATATTCTCTAGGTGAGTAGGGGTTAGAAATTTTTGTACAGTTGCCTCTGGCTATAGTGAACGCGAAAAAGCTGTTCACTATAGGGGATTAGCCAATAGCATAGCCGGAAGGCAGCGTCAATCACAGTCTTGCCGTTCACTATAGCCAAGTTCACTATGGCCAGGTGCGACTGCGTTTCCATCCAGTCCGGAAACATGCAAAATCCAGGACAGTGTATTACAGTACTATGTAGCCCGAATAAATCTCCAAAAATTATCCGGGACAGCGGGGTGCGACTGTAATTAAAAATTACGCGCTCCCCGCAAGAGGCGAAAGAACGGGTAAGGATACGGTCACAAGTGGTTCACAGAGGGAGTAGTGGGGTCTCGACGAGATGGGAAACCTGGAAACATTAGCCCCAGCCTAGCTTCTTTCCCCCACTGGGAGAACTCCATTGGGGAAAAGAATGTCTGGAGGAAAGTGGAGACGTGTGATTCGGGGTGCCCCTCTCTTCCGTCCCTTCCCTCATATATTAACCCCCTCCCATCCCCCCCTTCCCAAATATCTCTCCAAGTTTCTGGGAATTCACTAGCAGTCTCATTTTTCCTACTTCGACCTTCAAGTCAATTCAACTCGAGTGCCAACAATGGGGTTTATCATCAGGAAACCAGAGGGTGAGGCTGGTAAACCTTTGCCTGCTATTCTCATAGGTGTCTTCGTCGCCTTTGGTGGTATCCTTTTTGGGTATGTTACTTCCACCCTCTTCCATAATTTCCAATTCTCTCGGTGGTGAATGTGGTGGGGGGGATCGTTGAGCCATTCTCCGTACTAGTATTTGAGAGCTAAGAATAAATCAGATATGATACCGGTACCATCAATGGTATCCTTGCCATGGACTACTTCCAGAATGAGTTCGCTACAGAGGTGGGGCCAAAGGGAGTGAAAGAATTGACCTCGAGTCAAACCTCGTTAATTGTCTCTATCTTATCTGCTGGTACCTTCTTTGGAGCTCTCTTTGCCTCTCCCTTCGGTGACAAATTGGGTCGTCGTATGGGCCTTATTGTTTCTTGCTTCATTTTCTCCATCGGCGTTGCCTTCCAGGTTGCCTCTACCACCATTCCTCTAATGGGTATGTGATAACTTGCCTTTCTATTTCCATTTCTGTTTTTATTCCCCCCCCCCCCCCCAATTTGCGCCTCCCCCGTTCGGGTCCTCTCTCCTTCTTTAGTGCACAAGCTGACTTTTGCTTAATACTAGCCGCTGGTCGTGTCGTTGCTGGTCTCGGTGTTGGTCTAGTTTCGGCACTGGGTATGTTTTCCATCGCCGAAAACTTCCCCCATTTGCCATCGGCTAACATGATCTCCCCCCAAAGTACCTCTCTATCAATCTGAGTCAGCGCCAAAGTGGATTCGAGGATCTATCGTCGGTTGTTACCAATTGGCTATCACCATTGGTCTTCTCCTCGCAGCTTGCGCCAACCAAGGAACCCACGCCCGGAATGATCCCAGTTCCTACCGTATCCCACTGGCCATTCAGTTCATCTGGGCTGCCATCTTGGCTGGTGGTATGTTCATCCTCCCGGAGACCCCCCGTTACCACATCAAGAAGGGCAACATGGAGGCTGCCGCAAAAAGTATGAGCCGTCTCCGCTCTCTCCCACCGGACCACCACTCCCTCGTTGCGGAGTTGAACGATATCAAGGCTATCCATGACTACGAGATGGAGCAGACCGGAGAGGCTACTTACTTCGACTGCATCAAGCCCGACATGATCAAGAGATTATTGACCGGATGCGGACTTCAAGCCCTTCAGCAACTTACTGGTATCAACTTCATCTTTTATTACGGAACTCAATTCTTCAAGAACACTGGTATCCAGAACGCCTTCCTCATCGGTCTCATCACTAACTTGGTCAACGTCATCTCCACTTTCCCCGGTCTTTGGATGGTTGAGAAGATGGGTCGTCGCAACCTCCTCCTCTTTGGTGCCGTTGGTATGTGCGTCTGCCAATTCATCGTCGCAATTGTGGGTGTTACTACTCTTAGCGACATCGCAAACAATGTCCTCATCGCGTTCGTCTGCTTCTACATCTTCTTCTTCGCCTGCTCCTGGGGCCCCTGTACCTGGGTCGTTACTGGTGAGATCTACCCTCTTAAGGTCCGTGCCAAGTGCCTCTCCATTTCCACCGCAACCAACTGGCTTCTCAACTGGGCTATCGGTTTCGCAACCCCTTACCTCGTCGCCGAGGGTCCAGGCAAGCCCAACCTCAAACTTAAGATCTTCTTCGTCTGGGGCTCATGCTGCTTCCTCTGTATCGCTTTCGTTTACTTCTTCATCTATGAGACCAAGGGGCTTTCTCTCGAGGATGTTGACCAACTCTATGAGACTGTCGGCAATGCATGGGAATCAAAGAACTTCGTTCCATCAATTTCTTACGGCCACGACAAAATGATTGCCAACGGACACGGGACTGATGGAAAGGCCTCTGAGCTCGCCCACATTGAGGGCAAGCACGGTGATGTTTAGAGAATTATAAATTTTTATCCTTGTTGCTCCCCACACACCTCCACTTTTATGTTTTTGTTTTTTCTCTTCTCTCTTCTCTTTCTTGTCCTATTTTTTTTCCCCCGCTTAATCTATGGGCAAATGAGTATGGCTCATAGAGAACATACATACGGTACCGGAAGATGTGGGAAGGGATGCATTTCTTATTGTTGTTTGCCCTCTCACTCCGTACTACGGTTGGTCGGAGATGTGCAGTGATGTAGGTTAACGAACGGATAAAAAATGTAATTACTGTATGCCTAGATCAAATATACCTTTTCGAACAAAGGAAAAGAAAAAAGAAAAAAGCCATCCCCCGTGCAAACAAGGTGATATACCAGTAAGTATTAAAAAAAATGAGACCAAAAAAAAGGAGAGCCATACAGCAACAAAAACCGACCGGGAGAGAGAGACAAAAACTGCTTCTCTCCTCCGTCGTTACACCAACCTTCTCCCCCGCCCCCAGATAACGCTCTACCTTCTATTTCCGCCACCCACCCCGTAGATCATTATAACACGTGAGAAACATCAACGAACAAAAAAAGCGAGGCTTCACGTGGGATCACTCGAGAGTCGGCATATCTCAGCACGCACCTAGCCGAAACCGGGAAACCTCATTCGCGGAGACAGGTCATGTAACGATAATAATAATAACATTGTGGTGTTATGCCGTCAGTTTGGAACTTGCAGCGGACTTTGAGCTAGATTTGTTTTCTTTGCCCGTTGTTTTTTGTTTTTTACTTTTAAAGTTGCAGGTGTCTTATCCTGGTCCCAGAAAGATACGGTGGCATATGTAAACTTCTTAGAGGTGTTATAGCTTTTTTTTCTTTTTCCTCTCCTTTTACCTCAACCTGCGTGCGGTCTTTTTTATATTTATTGGTTGGAGGGGGTGTACCGGTAAGTTAGAAGGGATATTCCAAATCATTTATCATTGCTCGGGAGAGGTGATTGAAAATTGGGAAAAGTGATCGTCCGGATTCTCTGCTGAACGAACGATTGGGCCCCATCAAAAATTGGAGAGATTAGGTTAGGGGTGTTTTGGAAACGGTAGTATGTACTGTACGTAACTGGAGTAGCTGCCAAGTGCAGAATCCGGAAACGTGGTAAGAGCAACAAATAAATAGAAGGCGTGAATTGGAATGGGAAATAGGCTAATTTTGTACTAGCTTTTTGTTGCGGTAATGGAAATTCCCTCTCAACCTTTTATACTTCTCACCTGATCAATTGGGGTGTGAGTTGAAAGCGAATGGTCAAGGGTTTCGACTTCTGTGACATTGTATTTCTTCCTAGCTTCTAGATGACATTTATTGTACCGTCAGATTAATTAATCCTTACCGGTACCGTGCATTACCACTCTCCACCACGGTATTTTAATAACTCGCCCCCCCCTCTCGGGTATTATAAGAAACACGGTACTCAAGAAATAGGGATGGCGTGCTGCTCCGGGTGCGTAGTATGCACGCTGCACGGAATAAAAGGAATAGAATCCTCTCAGGAGGTTCCGTGCTCCAAGTGCCTGTAAGGGGGGAGGGAGGGGGTAACTTACTTGTAGGATAATTTCTTCCCCGGGAAGTATACCGGCAGTTGGATGCCCGGGGTACTGCACTCGTAAACCGCGCAATGTGCTGCACGGTAGGTTGCTGTCAAGGAATAAGAAAGGGCAGAAGGGAACGGTGCTAATTGTATTGCAAAATGTGCTGCAAGATACGATGGGGCGATGAGTTAACGGGTGAGCGAAGTTAAGTTACACGCCGTGCTGACCTGCATTCTCCCGATTTGGAAGAAGATGGGAGCAAGCATTTGAACCCTGTGCTATCTTGGGTTGGATACCGCATAGACATCTCCTGTTCTGCCACTGTGTAAAGGTAGGGCATGAATTGATGGTATGATACTGCCTAGAAGGGAGAAGTGGGTATTAATAGAATAAACAACTTATAAAATTTCTAACTTAAAATTCACGAGATCTGCTAGAACATATTGAGGTTTGTGACAGGCGTGTTGGGAAGGGGGGGCGCTCGCATTTCAGTACCCAGTTTCTCTCTTGTCGCGGTACCGTAGAAAATGATGGAGAAGGGTTTCATTTATACGATACAGGTACCACACACCTCGGCGCAACACCCGTTCATGAGGCGTTTTTCTTCTTCCCTTTTTAGCGTTGTACCATACCACCGAGTAGCGATCTACCCGGATCGAAGGATCGGGGACAGGAATTTTATAACGGTAGTGGGCATAACTACGGTCTTGGTAGTGGTGCTATGCCAGGCTGGTATGGCACTAGGGGTACTTATTTCCTCTTGTGTGGGTTGACTTCTGGGGAATTGCATCTCCTCTACTTTGAGGCGGGAATCAAGAATGTATCTTCCCCCTAGATCTTATTGAGCGATGGGTATTTGGGTTTTGAGGCAAGTTAGTTGTGCAACACTAGTAATTCTTGATCGTGATTAACATGATACCTTCTCCCCGTACCATCTGCTCCTCCCTCCCGGTTATAACATTGAGGGTGTTTGTCCCTTTGAGCGAAAAAGGAGGGGGTCGGAGGGCTTTGCCTCGGAAGTGACTGTCTAGTCGGACAAGGTTGTTTGACTGATATGCTCTGCTTCGTACTATAGTACAAGCAGAAAGATATTTGTTTACAAGGAGGCGGTAAAAAAAAATAGTTTATCTGTGGCGGTGCAGTAAGATAGACTATTACTCCCCAGCACTGAGTGCAGCAGTTTTTTGTAAATCCAGATATTTATGGACGGCTCTGGACATGTTTTTTTCTCCTCTGCCCGAGATGGTGCAGGATACATTCTTGGGGATTTATCAACGCCTATAAGATTCACCATCGAGCAGCTCTTCCCTCTCTTCATCTATAGCTCCAGCTTGGATAATCACCCCGAGTCACTCGCACGTCGATGCTGGTTCCGATATCATGTGCCTCCCGGAAGACACCCTTTATCCACCGATATCCTACAGCAAACTATTGAACCCTGGTGGCCGTGTTGGGGGACTTGTCTCCAGAATTTCAGTTGCTGAACCGCATGAAAAAGCTGGCTTGGGGAAACTTGACAACTCATAGGACACCCCCTAAGTTAGTGGTTCCCTTAATATAACAATATCCGCTCATCACAGGTGCGATCCAGAAGCACGGGGTAAACCTTTTAAGGCTATCATTTACAGGCAACACAATGGCGGTAATGATAGAGTAAAAATAATTCTCTACACGTACCTCCCTTCCCGAGAGGCCACTAAGACGTCACTACCAGTGTGGGGGCGATTGGAGGCACTTGTGGAGGCGCCCCCCCAGCAGATGGAGCGAATCAAGAGACGGCCATTAGTAGGTGGTATGGAATAGCTAGATGTATTTAATTTTATTCGACCCCACAACAGCACCACCGAGCAAAGGGAACCAGTTTTCGCCACGAACTAAGCCTATTCGTAAGGTTAGCTCGAGCCAGTAGCCCGAATCGCACAATCCTAACCTTCAACGAGTCTGGCTTTCTCGACGACATTGAAAATTCTGCCTAAACCTAGCTCAAGCTTCAAGGACCCTAGCAGGTGAATGGTGCAAATGCGGGCGCTAGCCGCCTCGAGAGCCGAGAGGCATAGACACTGTGATGAACCCTGACAGGGATTAAAAAACTCTTTGACCGGGATAAGTCAATATCATTATGCTTGGACAGGTGTTGGCTGGGATTTGGTCTGGCGACAAAGGGCGAGAGATCACACAAGAGTTGAAGGGGTTATGAGAAGGCAGTTCAGAGAGGGGAGAGAAAAGTACAAGGAACTGCCAGAAAAAACTACTAATAGAACATTGGGAAAGGAAAACCTTGCAGCCCGGCAGAGCCGACAAACAGCGAAAATCCTTTCCGGATAGGACCGGCCGTACATGACGCTCTGAAAGCGTGAGCCGAATATAGCTTCACTTATAGTATGATACGAGCTGCAAGTTATTCAAGCGGATTAGTCATACAAGCTGAGCTTGCTCAAGTTAATGGTTTCTCCAGTCTTAAATTACTGGTACAGGTAGATTAGGAGGGGGGTCAACGAACACGGGGATTCAACGAACAATACACTAAAAGTGCATTGGCCAACAGTGATTTTGCTTGGCGTGTTCGTTGAACCCCCGTGTTCGTTGACCCCCCTCCTGGTCTATCATACATCAGAATCAGGACGTTAACAGCAACCACCACTATTCAAAGGACGTAGGAATACTGGAAAATCTCTCAAGGGTTATAATAATAATCCATCATGTACATTCTTTAGCGTATCGCGGCAGGAAATATCAGTGGGTCTAATAAATACTCTTCAGTAGGGTCACGAGGTATCACTCGTGAGACATTTTCTTTAGAAACAAATGACTCGAGGCTTAGTTTTGTGACGGACGTGTGAACGGGGGTATATATTCGTATCTAGGGGTGGAGAAAGAGAGAGAAGAAGAAGAGAGAAAGGAGGGGGAATCAGAGAGGCTAGTACATCTAATATGGAGTGCGCCGAAGGTTTTCAACATTAGAAGAAAGAGGAACTAGTGTTTGGGAGGGGATGAAATCTCTGCTCTGGAAAATTACGGCAGGAAACGATACTGTTGGTTGTATAATAATCCCAGTAGTATATTGTTGTATCAGGAGCAGAGAGGAGCACAGGGAACAGGAAGCACACATGTGATGAGAGAACACCCAAGTGTAGACGAGTGAAAGTTCTAGGGAATAAAGGGATGTATAGGGTTATACATGCAGAGTTTTCACTACCTAAGGTGACCTTTAGCTAGCAACATCCATAGAGAATAGACATCACGACATCCTTCTCCTATCACACCTACACAATCGCGGGACCAGCCCCATCAGCGATCCTGACTAGGAAAGCCTATGGGGCCAGCGCAGCTACACAATCACTCCCGGTCACAAGAAATGAAACGTTATGAAAGTGGTGAGGTAATCAAGGTTGTTGGACCTCTTATTAGGTATTCGGTTATTGGGTACCACAATTCTGGCATGAGGTGTGTTGTGATTAGGGACACGGCGACGGACTGTTCCTACTCGAGTACCGTATTTACTCGGGGAATTTGCTATCTCCGACACCCCTCCGATCTCCAGATTCAAAGACAAAGGCCCTTAAAAATGGTTAGTGCCCCATCGCGGTAAATGATCAACTTTCATGATTAGCTTGACTCATTAACCCGACTGCGCAACTCCTCTAACTCGTCATCCTAAACCTATCGTGGACTAGTAGAGATAGCGAATTTCACGAGTAAATAAGGTATGTCGGTAAGTAACATAAGAGGCCGGTGCTTGCTTCGTTTCACACCAACTGCCACTCGGCACCGGTGTCTAGTCCAGTCCGTTGTCTCACCCCATAACCCACCACCCGTGGCAGGGAACCGATCCGCTCGAGAATGCGATCGCATATCCAGGATGAAGGGTGTCAGGGATGGTGGGTTTGCTGCCCCCCTGACAGTTTGATCGAGTTTCTGTCATTTCCGGAAGCTCTTCGTTCACCAGTTATAGTTCGTGGCTTGGTTTCCGGAGATGTCCCTTGTAGAGGGAGATATATATATATCATGGCCTACCCTCAGTTAGCATTTTTATTGATCGTTTGGTTTTTAACTATCTCGCCCTCAGTTGCACTCTACCCAGAGTGATTCTACCCTCACCGCTTCACCCTTCAGCTATTTCTATGGATTTCTTCAGGGGCCCCCCGGATCATATCCAAGGCCCTTCCTTCCTTCGGGGGTATTTGACCAAAGCTCAAATAGACGAGGTATCTCAAAGCAGGTCCCGATAGATTCCCAACTATGCGATAGCCTCGTTAGGAATTTCACCCTTATGCTGCTAACGGCCATTCTATGTCAAATAACGACCTTCGATGCAGGCCAGCCGAGATCCTCCACCTGCCTCCCAGACCCTGCCTCCCTAATTATCTAGCATGACCGTAACACTAGTCATCAAGGAAGGGTGTCCCGGGATATCAGGTACTTCATCTACGCGGTGCCATTGCGCTCGGGGGTAGAATAGCTTTCTCTAAGCACAAAGTATTGGCTAAAATAGGTACAAAGATGGCTGCCAATAGGCTGGATATAAGTGCCCAGCGGTATGCCACAAGCAACCCGACACTAAAGACTTGGGAAATTTGAAGGAGAACTTGGTTTCTTAAGATTTAGGGGGGCATGTTTGTATGGGTTGCATTATAGGTGGGTAGGTGGCTTGGTGAGCCAGTGCCCGGGAGATCTTAAGATAGGGCTGAGACTCTCTCAAGCTAAGACAGAGATTTTAGAATGGCCTCGGATGGGCCTTAGTTTATGAGGAGAGTGCCCCTACATTTTAGCAGTCACTTCTCTTCTCTCTTTGAGATGAAGCAGGTTGTAGATTCTAGTTTCTTCATACACCTAAATGTTTTTTTCCACTCTTTACTCCCTTCCTATTATATTAGAGTCCTAGCTAGCACAACAGGATATTACAGTGCTCGCATTTCCCCTAAATATCGCAGGTGCTCTTATTCCTGTTGCTAGTTCTGCTTATTTTCCACCTTTTGTCTAGAATTTTGTAAATGGAGGCATCCGGTGGAACCTGTGGATTGGGAATTCTGGGGAGCTCCCCCTCGTTGTGTGCATAAATGGCTGGTCTAAATCCGAATAAGTCCTCAACAGACAATTCTTTTATCAATCCAATGGCACAAGGGGGATTCCGTTGTGTTGTGAACTTGAACTCGAAGGTTGCCTTGAGTTATGGGTGGGAAATACTAACAATTTGAACCCACCAACCCGAAAAAGTCAGCGACGTGCGTTAAGCATGAGAACCCTCGCCTTTTTTCCGGAAAACTTCCGAGAGAATAATGCCCACCCGATCGTAAAACCTCCCTTGCATTATACGATACCCGGATTTCTCCCCTCTGAGTCACACTGACCCAATGAAACCGTCCCGACGCAATGACTGCCTGGGAAACATAGTTACCGGGAACCCCTAACACATGGAAAGGCCCCCTGCCGGTTTAGGATTAATGCATGCCCTATCTACCCTAGTAGAGGAATTCCGTGAGTCGGTACTCAGGCATCATCCCTACAAGTGCCAGATTAAATTATCTTAGAAGTAGTAGAGGGCCCTTATCATGATTCTGTAGCACGCCCTTACTAGTAGTGCTGCTAATGGAAATGATACTGGGCTGGATCCCTTGAGCCAAAGTTTCCATGACATTGTATTTAGCTTGAGACGCTCCTGTAAGCATAGCAGAAAAGAGTTTGCCTTCACCAGTCTTAAAATACAGTCATGCTCCATTAATTTAGTTTCTGTGCTTATGTAACATTTCGTTTTGGAGACAGAACGGGTATATTATTGTTACAGGCCATTTTAGAACACTTGTCTATATATACGGAGAAGATTTCTTTAGTAGTTTCTTCGACGGAAGCCTGAAATACATACTTTCGGTCACAGATATCACCTTCCTCGGGGCTTCACTTCTATCGATTTAGTTGATCGCAAGACTCAATGTGTCAATTAGGAGGCTTAAAGTTATAATGGCGATAGGGAGGGAAAGTATTTGATAGCAGTGTATGTGGTGCTTTGTGAGCCCGAGGAGAGAGTACGATTGTACTGTATATGAGCTCACCTCAATACCGGCATGCCGGGCAAATAAAAATTGACGGCTGTCCGATGGTAGAGAGTGCCTCATACAAGGCTACCTTTCAGTTTTTTGATTACAAAATGATTAACGAGGGAGGGCGAATAAATACGTACGCCCTGCGCCGTAACTAGGATCTATCTGTAAAAGCATCCTCTGTTTGTGTAGAACTAGCCCTCAAAAACGAAGCCATAAAAATTATATGGTAAATTTCCCATATAGGAAGCGGTGTCCTTTCACCCCGGGAGCAAAGCTACTTAGCTAGACTCCAAATGATACAGAAAAGTTGCTTCCAATGATACAGCCTTCCCAGAAGGCAAGAGGACAGGAAGAAAAACAATTGGAGGGAAATAATGCTGTAAGTCGAAATTAATCAAACCACTAAATCAGGATAGCAGTTAGCATACAAATAAAAGATACAAAATGCAACTAACCTGAACAGGAATACTTTACTGACTGAAAACAATAGAAATATTAGTCTAAACAAACTTCTCTCAAGCTAAACACTTTAACACATATCCAAGAACACAGATGCACAAACAATGTAGCAGCATTACAGTTAGAGCTGAAAGGACGTAGTATCGAGAGCAAGTTAGCCTTTTCCTTAGGGGAGCATCTAACAATTAGCAACTGGTCATTCCAAATATAAAATAATGTGTGAGTAGGGTAGCTGATGGTTTCTGTAGTCAAGCTTGTATTTCTTGTCCTAGAAAGACCACTACTTCCTAGAAAGAGGTAAGAGAAAGGGATGCTTCATACCAACCCTGTAAGAGGTCAAAATGCAGTAAAGGTAGCATAAGTATATGCATATGTAAACTAGAAGCGCATTTATCAATCATTAAAGCCTTAACATATTATCCGTTGGGCCATGCGAAGCCGTCAAATTTGCCACTAGGAGCCTTGAGTCTTTCCGGAACGATCTGAGCCTGCTGGGAATATTTGAACCCATCAAGAGTGCTCCTCGTTCGAGCACCGGAAAGACTGGAAATCCGATTTTCTGACCAAGTCCGGCTGACTATCGCCAAACCTAGCCCTACAGTGCGCAGCGACGAATTTGACTATTCAGACAGCCGAAGGGATATTATCCGAGCGCCGGTCTATTTTATTAACTGCCCCACACACTGGTCAAGAGATTTAGAAGCAAGCCCACCTCACTGCATAGAAATTTGATGTCTCGGCACACGGTACGATACCCTGGTTTCGACCCACCGCCTTCACGATCAGACTCTTGTGGCTTTTAAAACGATCTCTGGGCCGGACTTCCGACAATGCCCTATTAAACTCTCTACACTTCGACACTAGACAGGTGTTAAAAATGGGTGCTATTTTTCGTGTGAGAATATCTGAGGGGCTTGTTTCCTTGCTGCCAAGACCGAAAAGCAGTCAGAAACCCGAGCCAGTTGCGATTGCCCCATCGTTCTCCCACGAGGGCTGGCAGTGGGAAGCTACAGAAAAGTCACGAAGAAACTCTGGTTACTGCAACAAACTACAAAATTGGGGGATATTAGGTTCTAACAACTGGTACGCCTTCCATGATAGCTAGTGTCAGACCAGGAGTCAAAGAATAGGGGGGCTCAACAAACACCACACACAAAGTGACTTAGTAAGCGGTGATTTTGTTTGGTCTGTTCGTTGAGGCCACAGTTGGTTGACCCCCCTCCTATGTTATCGTCAGGATATCAGTATCATGTTTTGTAAGCGACCGCTGAATTCCAGATAAGGCACATCCAGAAGTTGAGCCCACCTAGCGACTGTCTGCCGCTCTTTCTCACCGATCTTTAGCCTTTCTCGTTTAGCAGAAAACCTGCACAATTATTTTTTCTCAGACTACCGGTGCTCCGTTGATATCAGGAATAGATATGGTACAGTACAAGCACCAGTACAATCCACACAAGAGTTGGAATATTTTCATTCCAGCACTTTCACTTTCGATGCCGGCTTTCCCCAGATTTCACGACCTTAGTCCCACGCACACAAAGCTTGTTACCCCGCATTTCACTCCGTCTGTCAGCTTAACCGAGCACGATAAGAAGCTCCTCAACAGAGAAAATGTCTCTCTCATCAAAAGCAACTGGCGGACAGCCAACAGAGAACGATACAAAATAGTATGATATGATGCCCATTCAAGCTCAATTGCCTCCTTACATCATATGCCCTCGACATTTTCCGATGGTACGAGTACTGTAGAGTGAATCGCAGAAAGAGTGTCTCCAGCATGTAGCTTACTTTTCCTCCGAGCGGTGTGGTGACATCGCATCACGCAGCGCAAAATGATAAGGAGAATGTGAAAATGCAATAAATAAAAAAGGTCAATCCACATGTCATACCACTTTCTAACGAATATAAAAACCCCCCATCTCTGTCCTTTTTTCCTTCGAGGTCTTGTCATGCTCCACGCGTCCCTCAACTGAGAGGAGAAGAGATACGACACGGGAGTTACGTAACCCACCAAACCCGAGTCATTCTCGCTGCGCTCGGAGGGAAAGTTACCCTATCTACCTCGGAGCAAGGCTGGCTATTTTAACATTGTTATCTACGGCCAACTTACCACTTTAGAGGGATGGAATAGACCGGAGGAAGGATTTTTTGTTGGGAGTGTGAAGGGAAGGGTGGAAGGGTGGAGGAAGTGTCTGCTCGCTGTAGGTTATTCCGGTAATAATAAAACATGAATTGACAAACATAGCCGCTGCTGGTGTGATGGGCGCGGGGGTCCGGCAAATGAGTGATAGGGGGAGAGGGAGGCATTATCTTTTGGTGTTGGGATGAATACCAAGTGTGCAGCTTCGAAATGTGAGAGGAATGGAAGAAGCGATATTAATGATTGCTGTCTAGATTGACAGATCCGGAACACCTACACATGACCTGTGCTACGCACCCTTAGCGGGAACAAAAAGTCAAAACTCAAGATACCCCTCATCCGTTTTGCTTTATTCCGTTCCTGTCTCTTCTTTCTTCCTCTTTCATTGCTCTCCTCCTCTTTCCTCCTCACCTCCCTTCTCCTCACCCCACCACCGTGAGTGACACCCTTGAGAAACTTTATTCAAGACTACACTACACTACATACCGGGCTTTCCTTTGCCGCGCCCGTGCCAGAACCGACGGAACCGGCTAACATTGTGTCCTGCATCCAGCTCCCAACGACTTGATTCTGATCTTTCCTACTCCGGTCTATTTCCTCCCTTCAAAGGTATGTCCTTCGGTCTTCCCACTACCGTACTCCCTTCCCCTCCCCCCGTGAAATCCAGAAGCTAGTTTCAATCCCCGCTAAAAAAAAACAACTAGAATCATGTCGGCAGCAGCAGCACCAGGCCGTTCTGTTGGCCGTGGCAGCAAATCAGACATCTTGCATCACCCCATTACTCGCAGTGCACTCCCGTTCCTCAACGGTGGAGCAGCAGGAATGATTGCAACGAGTTTTATTCAGCCAGTGGACATGGTCAAGGTGTGTTTTCTTGCGCCCTGCGGAGGTTTGTTGGTTAGCGGAAGAGTGGAATTTTTCATGAGCTTTAGCGCTCTAGCTCAATTCAGTCCTTGCTCAGGGATAACCCTAACCCTACGCTAACCCTCAATCCAAGAAACCCTGAGCACTGAATATTGGGAGATGATTAAATAGCCTTTTTCTAACACGAAATTCCCTAGGTCCGTATTCAATTAGCTGGTGAAGGTGTTGGCAAGAGTGCCATCCGACCCTCTGCTTTCAAAGTAGCCGGTGACATAATAAAGCAAGGCAAGTTCCTTGATCTTTATAGCGGTCTCTCCGCTGGCCTGCTCCGCCAAGCAGTCTATACGACGGCCCGAATGGGCTTCTTCACGACGTTTATGAATAAAATCACCACCAATGCCAAGGCTCAGGGTCGCCCCGTAACATTCGGCGAGAGGACACTAGCAGCATTGTCTGCCGGTGGATTGGGAGCGGTCTTGGGTAATCCGGCAGATCTGGCGCTTATTAGAATGCAATCCGATGGACTGAGACCCCTGGCGGAGAGAAAAAATTACTCGAGCGTTGTGAATGCCCTCAGAAGGATTGCGGGCGAGGAAGGCATTACCGCGCTATGGAATGGTTGCTTGCCCACGGTTGCAAGAGCTATGGCACTAAATTTCGGTCAATTGGCCTTCTATTCGGAAAGCAAAGCTCGATTTGCAAAGATCGAGGGATTCGATAATGTCCTTGGGAAGGGGAAGAACGCAGAGGTCGGGAGGGGAATCGCAGCCAGCGCAGTTGCGGGCTTCTTCGCCAGTTTTTTCAGCTTGCCGTTTGATTTCGTATGTCCCAAATTCATCCTCCCAAATTCATCCATAATACCAAACGTAGGGGCTAACAAGCAGTAATGGGGTAGGTCAAAACTAGACTGCAAAAGCAAACCAAGGGCCCTGATGGGAAGCTTCCGTATAAGGGAAGCTTGGACTGTGCCATGAAGGTTGCCAGGGAGGAAGGACTGTTGAGATTCTACAGAGGCTTCGGAACGTAAGTCTCACTGATCGTGTCACATTTCCGACCAGAATCTGACGATTGATAGATACTACGTTCGCATCGCACCACATGCAATGTTAACTGTTCTGTTTGCGGATTGGTTCTTGAAATTGACGAGATAGATCTGAGTAATTGGAGGAAGGTTAGAACAGGATGGGGGGTTCTTGTCGGTTCTTGCGGCTATTAATGGCCTCCCATGGCGTATCGCTCGTTTTTCCATACCCTTATCATAGGCAAATGGCCTCTAAAGTACACAAATGGATTCAAAGGATTGCCGGTATGGTTGGATTTCTTGTTGTGAGAGGAAGGGAAAATGGGTGCTTTCGCTTTGTATGTAGCGTTTTCGAAGAAAATATTTTCACTAAAAGTTTGTTCGTTGTTCCCCCACTAAACAAACTATCGGTATCATAGTACCGCTTCCTCAATTGACTCATGGTGCTGTGCCCCCTGGGCTGCGTTCTGCGTTCTGCGTTCTGTCTATCATCCGTGCACAGGGGCAACACGTGTCTCAGCGAGATAGGACCCAAAAACCCATCTGGGTCGCGCCTAGACCACTTCTTGTCTCTTTGCTCCAGCCCACAACCCTCTCCTCGGGGCCATGACGTAAAACTCACGTGATTAGAATCATGGGGGCAGACTCGTATCCAAGCTTGTGCTTAAACTCCCTAGCTTCAGCCCTCGTTCCCTACGCTATCTACCCTAATTTCCTGACATTTTTTCAGACCTGTCCTCTCTTGTCCCCCCCCTTTTCCTTCTCCATTGCCACCCGCTCCCAATTCCACATCTCTTCCACACAGCAAACACTCCTGTACGTGTCGCACCTGTACAATCTTCGAAAGCAAACATACTAACGAGATACAAGAGATACAGATTACCCGAGAACGAGATGAGCAGCGGAATTATCGACCTCGGCCCGATGGCTCCAGCGCTATCCCAGCCTGCCCCGCCTAAGAAAACCCGCAGAGCTCGTGCTCCGAAGTCTGCACCTACCACGACTGCTACCGCTACCGCAACCACGGTCCCGGGTCCAGCCACCGCCTATCCGGCTCCCGTCCCTGCTGCTCCCCACCCCGCAATCGATAGAACCCTCGTCCCAATCTCCACGAACGTCTACCTCAAGTCCTCCACCCACACCGACGAGCAAGAGCCAGCCGACCCGGACCTCCCATTCCTATCGATCCCCCTCCCTGGCGAGTCCACTGATTCAGTACCAGTCTATGACTCCTGCGATGAGCTCCGCCGCAAGATCCGTGCCTTTTTCCGCAACCCGAAGTACTCCAAGGTCACGCAGAAGAAGTTTCGTGAAGCGATTGGCAACGTGAACGCTAATACCTATAGGAGGTTCATGGAGAAGAAGGGTGAGACTGCGGGTGCGGAGTGTGGTATGTTCTACGGGAGTTACGTTTTTTTCGAGAAGATGAGGATTTGGGAGGGGAAGGGTAAGGGTGTTCGCAGGGTTAGGAGTGAGGTTGAGTATGTTATTTTCTTCCCTTCTAGACCGGCTTCGAGGGCATGTTTGCTAATGATAATTGGGTAGATTCCCGCATGGAAGGCCTATGATCGACGATAACCGCCGTGGAGTCTGGGTCATTACTAGAACTCCGGCGAAGAGAAAGGGGTGGTATTGAAATTTTATATCATGTCTCGCTTTTCCTTTCTTCTCTCTTTATCACCTTTTTCACTTTTCTCTACTCCCTTCCTTAGGAAAGTACCGGTTGATGGTACCGTATGTTTCTTAATCAAAAATCTTCGTGGATCTTGCTTTGTTTTATTTCCTGGTGGTTTGTTTGGGCGGCCTTCGTGATTTTGCAATTGTATTCCTATCCTATCGCGTGTAATCGAGTTTTTCATCCAATTGGTGAAGTGACTTGGGGCCGTGGCCGAGGAGATGTTTTTGCCTAACTAAACCTGCTGCGGGTCGGTGTCCCCTATCACTTAACAAGTCGCGTTACTCTTTGTCTAGGTGGCAGTGCTATACTGGAGGATTAGCAGGGTACCAGTACTGTACGCGCTCGCGTCGTTGTCCTCCTTACTCAGCACACGAGACACCAAACCCCCCCGACTGACTCACGATACCGTAGGCACGACCACTGCGACGGCAGCACTCGCCCATAGCACAGTTAGTTTAGTTATCTTGCTTCAGAGTTTGGAAGGGGTTCTAAGTCAGGTGAACCGTGATCAGTAGATTTGGCCGCTGCGATTCCATCGCAAGAATCCTCCAGAGCTTAAGCTGCACCCTTAACCCGTCACAGCCAGACGTGCTTTGCTGCCCGCTTGTTCAAGCGCGCAAGAAACAACCGCAATAGGATGATATCTATCATCTACATCTCTATGAACTATGTTGTTTTGCCCTATCATCCTCCCTCCCCCCAAAGCGGCCGGCCGTACCGTATGATCCAGGAGTAAACAGTTTACGGCCTTATAACCATGCTACAAACGCTTTTATCCTACCAATACTATAATACCGGCATTAACTGTAAATCTTGTGCTAAACCCCACCTTCCCCCTCTGCCCCCCCCCCCAATCCTCACCACTCCTGTCTCCCAAGCTACTCCTCTCTAGGGCTTTCAGACCTATAGATTAAGAGCCGCCCAGATCTCTTGCGGATGTACTGTATTATATTGTGAAATAAGATATGACATGTTGCGCTCCGGAGTGACGGACTTCCAACATATCTTAGGAAGAAGCGCGGTGGGAGGGAATCCCTCGCCAGAAAGCATCGTACAGTACTGTACTGTACCGAGTACCGACACACACGCCACGCCCCAAATGAAACCATTGCGTTACAGGCACCTTCAGGAGGGCCTCGTTCGCGAATCACCGCCCCGACCAAAATTCGTGTGTTTTTGTGGGTCGGACGGCGATCCTATGCTGGGGAGTAGTTTAAAAGCATTCAGTCAAGTTACCCGTAAGTTTACATCCATGCATGCACATTGTAGGGCACTCTCAATTTGCAATAGGCACAGCAATGCTACTATAGCTCAATGCCGCCATTTGTTTCGCACCGGATTATGCCGAGGTTTTGATGTTTCTTGGGTTTGTGCTGGGTGTGTTCATGGTGAGTCGATCGTTAAGTTACGGATTATGTGCTGTTGGTTGGATAAAGTTTAACGTGAGTGTGTGTGATGCATAATGGGTACAGTAGTGACAACTTGAGATAACATCTAGAAGCTAGATGGATGGATGGGTGCGTGGGGATGGGAAATATCCCACCAGATGGCTTTATCAGTATTTGGTCGCGGTATCCAGGGAAATATTACTTCACTCCCTCACAGCACCGTCGACCCTGCAGCCTGGATAACGCCAATGGCAAGCAGGAACTGTGCGGAAGCCCTTCGCCAGATGCAGCGGATACTGGCTTGGCGAATGAGCTCCACATGGACCCGGGGGGTACGCGGATCCTTCCCGCGGTGCCGACGCTTAGCTACGCGAGTTATGCATGCAGCTAAATCAAGTAGACTACTGTGGAGCCTTGCGCCTGCGTGAAGAAAAGGACTGTCTAGGGAGAGGAATGATGGGTCGTCAGAGGGTTTAAGTTACTGTACTTGGGATGCGTATGGTGGGGGCTTATTCCAATCCCCATGTGAAAGGGACCAGAAAGTCTCCACATCTTCATATGGCAGGATTCCTAAATTCTCCCGCACCAGTGATGGATTGTTCAATCATCCATTGGTGGGCGAGAATTGAACTCCTAGGTCCCCGCTAATCGCACATGGGTCAATTGGTTTTTGACATCTGAGTCCCTGCGGGAGCTAGGTATTCCTCCCGGAATGTCATTCTAAGAGCAAACACTTACCCCGCTGATAGGAAGATTTGAATCCCCCCGCCTGATATGAAGTATCAAATTATTACGCCTTGAATGCATTGTCAGGGCATATCTGCCGTTGAAAGTCCTTGGGAAGCGGCACATCGGGGGCGGATAGAAGAGCATACTTTCAATCTTCATGACTGGTGATAATGTATTTTGGGGCATTTTTGTCCGACTTTCAAGTTGGATTTCGCACTGTATGATGGCTATTTACCATCATCGCCATCGCCACCGCCTTCGGGAGTACTCTTCTCCGCCCGCTTGCTTACAGGTCATCTTCCCCATTAACCGACTCCCGTCCCGTTCGGATCCGACCAACAAAGCCTTATACCTTCTTCCTTCTGATGGAGAATTTCTTTGTACCAATTTCACTTCTTAGTCCATAGTCACTAGTATCTCCTTTGGCTGATGGCTAGGCTGCTTTTCAAACTTTCTTTAAATCGAGTTCCCCCCCCCCAGCAAAATAAGGCATGAAATCCTCGGCCCCCCCCGCTTTGTCGGATACCTGGGCCCGTGGTCCTCAAGGACCCTTCCGCTGAGCTGAACACTACTCTGTATACCCATCTGCCGCGCTGGATAGCGTCTGAGTGATCCCCATCAAACTAATACTCCCTTCCCTATTACTTGGGGGGGTAAGAATTCTAGATCCATGTCCCCCACTGGGTGCTCAAGCATCATTTCTGCCAGATGCACCGCTTGTCGCTTTCCTCTCCAGTCTCTCAATAGCCCGTAGCTTTTCAATTCCATAGCATTGGGTTCGATACTTGCATCCGAACGAATTCTGATTCCTTGCCGATCACAGTCGCTCACTCGTAGATACAGAAAACTTGAGTGTTGAGAACGTTGAGAGAAGCAATGATCGGAGCGGGGGTTTCACAAAGATAAGTAAACTGGGGAGTAGGGAGGGGCCGAATGTGACAAGTACGGTACACAGACCATAGAGTTAGAAGTAGGAAAAAAGGTATGAAAGGCAAAGACCGAATCGAGGAAGGAAAGAAAGGAAGGAAACATATATGAAGGGGGCGTTTGCGCTAGCATGTCCTTGCGCGTACTCACACAAGTAGCCGGTTCTCTCCTCGTCACTTTCTCTCATCCCTCCATTACATGGCTTGCTTGTCCTCGTGGTAGTCGAACAGGGTATGCTAGGGGAAACTTACTTATGGGTAGCGAACATCGCATCCCTTACTGCATCTACTTCGGCCGAAGACTCCATGAGAGCGAATTAGAGAATCGCAGATCCTGGAGAAACAGGATACAATAGGCGCTATGACAAACTTGCGAACCAGCTGGCGGTTTCCTGCCAGTGTGATAATTGGAACTAGAGGGAGCGTGGAAATATACCAGTGAGACTGATCAAAATGGCTACCAGGATCGGCTGGCTCTTCCTACATTCAGATAAACTTGCCCAAGCAAGAGAGTGTTAGTACGATATTCTTGCAGTGGCTAGGTTAGCATGAAAATAATAACCAAGAATCTACGAGACAGCTGAGTCTCTACGTTAGAATTTACTGCTGCTTTCTCTTCGCTTGGATAGGGAAAATCCCTGCCCATATCTGGGTCCGGGCCACAACGGAGCAGCACCACTCCCCGCCGCAGAACTGTGGGTATTGGGCGTTTCCTGGGCTAACATCGTGCATGTTTGGAAAGAGTGTTGACATCCTCTATCGTATCATGATCCTTAGGCAGTGCCTACGAAGGTACAGCACCTAAGTTTTGAATATTTTACTAGCAGGGGTGTTACGCTAGCAGGGGCCAAGGCAGCAAATCGGGTATAAGGGCAGCGAATTGGGTATAGTGGTTACCCAATTCACCTCCTCATCCCTGTTAGTCGAACATCCCCTGCTAGTAAAATATTCAAAACTTAGGCGCTGTACCTTCGTATATCATGCTTCTCAATAAAAAACCTCAGAATACGGCCATTTGTTACACAGTCACCCAGCTAGGGGAGAGGGGGAAAAAACCCCGTCTCATTTTCAAATACTTTATGCCAAATATACAAGTGCCGTGGTGAACCTGTTCTGGGAATACAGACCAATAAGCTCAAAAACCCTGACCAGCACCAACACGCGGCAACAATTATAATTCTGAAACGTTTGTTTAGTGCCGAATGGAAGTGCTATATGCACCATACCGTATCACTGAAGATACCGATAATACCGGTACTGTACTAGTACGGTACTCGACTACTATCCCTTGGACAATTTTTCTTTTCCTTTTCACAGTACTGGTATCGCAGTGGTATCGTACATGTAGTTTGATTGAATCATCTGCCAAGGCGTTGTTCCCGGTACCGTACCGGATCAACCCTGGGGTTTGGTGTTACACTCAGCTGCCATAACTTCCCACATGGTTCTATCATTCACGGAGCCCAGAAGGGCCAGTTGATCGAACGGGGGAAGCCCATCGTGGAGCCCGACAGGTGTCTCTTCCAATCAGTCCCCTGGGACTTGCGATTTATCCGCGAGGCTAAAGAGTCCTTCTGCGACATTTCTTGTTGTTTAAGTTACCCAATGTTGAGTTGAGATGGTAATGCACTACCGTATGCTTCTGAGAGCCTTATTGCGTGCGTGGTGGAGAGATGACAGGACCAAGGCATGCGAACCTTGGTTTAAATACGGTAGTCGGGGCGCGTGGGGAAGGACGGATACCTCTGCCGGTAGGGATAATACTAGTGAGCAAGGGTGCTACGCCCCTTTTGATACAGTCGTTTCAGCCCTAAAGAGGGCTATCCGATTGCTTTTCACTATCTGGGGTGTGGCGATTTAGGGTCATCTTGCTCTCGAGCTCTTGGCTCCAGCCCGGCTTTTAGGGAAAGATACGATATCTATATATGTACTGGGCAGTTTTATCTCAAAGTGATATCAGATCAATCAAAAAAGTGCGCAATCAGCGGATCTGATAGCGTGATCTGTGATGGTGTGTACCAGACTGGGTATTCGTGATCATGATCTGTGATGAGGCTCAAAATGCCAAGATGCCAAGCAAAAATGCGAAAATCTTTTCACCCTCCACTGTTAAAGGTTTGCTCTCTTCTGTTTCCCCTCCCCAACCATCCCTTTTTGCGCATACTTCACCACACTTGTCCCCTCTTATCGTTAACCATGCTCATACATTTGGGTTCCCTATGTTGTTCATATCCTTCAGTCCGCTTGCACTCAACTGAAACTCCTTGCATCTCCGTTAGATATTCCCTCAATGCCACTTAGTCGATGTGGATTCCGCAGATGTGAGAAACCTGTTTGTGAGTTTGATTATGATCCCTCAGGTGTTTTAAGTAAAATATATTGTGCATGCCTGGCTACTGTTAAACCTTTGACTTCCACAGGAAACTGACAATTTTTGAATTCTAAAAGACAAATTAGGTACCACCTAGACACGGTTGAGAACTTCACGGCAATAGCGCACGCCAGGAAGCTGTGAGAAGAGGTGTTTAGTAGATGGTATGCAAGGTATGATATCAGACTCTCTTATTTGGAGTAATATCTAAGCGGAATTAAAGGGATTTAGTATGCAGACACAGATGGTCTAGGGAGAGGAATAGTGACACATTGAGAAGCAGGTAAGTTGGTTATTGATACTTAGGCTATGAAGTTGAGGTTCTAATAGGAAGAAACAGGTCAGAAACAGAGCAGCAGGAAGAGGCAATGTCGTTGTACTGAGGCACAATATTACAAGTATGTTTATCTATAACCTGCATACAAGTAACATTTTAACACTGATAAAAGTAGCAGGTACACAAGTAGTAATGGGGGAGCAAAGGTAGCACTGAGGGTAATTCAAGAAGGTACAGTAATACCCTATTTTGTTAAAAGGCATATCTAATAGAAAGAAAAGTATCAGGTATGCTTGCCCCAGTGGAAGGAGATGAGATAGAGCCAAAGAAGAACCCTGTAGGTATGGTTTCTGTTGAGATCAATGTAAACTGAGAATATACGTTAATGGAAATCAGAGTACCTGTGGAGGCAGAGGAGTTAAGACAATATGGGTACAGTCATTAGCAGCTGGTGGTCTTGGAATATGATAGTAATGTGAGAGGACTGTTACTCTGAACATGCAGGCAGTGTCTGGTAACTGCTATCCGCTTGGAAGCTATATTATTGAATTGGAAAGAAACTAATTGGTGAGAATAATATAGACAGCTGCAGAGGTAGCAAGAGGTTTACCTACAGTAGCGTTGGCTGTCAATATGAAGCTGATTCCCATGGTGGCTGCTCTGAGTTGTCGAAGGACTGCTATGTCATGGTGCACAGAGTAGTTATGAAAGGGTAGTAAAAATATTTCTCCAACAAGACAATGTCAAGATCGAAAAACCAGGTAATTATAGTTAACCACTGCTGAATTGAACTTCTGGGAGTTGGTGCAAGGCAGTGGTGGAATATTAGGTGAATAGGGTAGGATCACAACAGATGTACAAGATAATCCGAACAAAACAAATATTTATAGGTAAACACCAGTGTGTGGTGCTGCTTGAAGGAGACACAAGTAAGTAGTGAAAATACTACTGATATGAGGCGATATCAATCTTAACAGATGAGATGAGTGAGGTTAAACACAATAGTTGTCAAAATACTACCCACATGGAATGGCTTCAGCTTTGCAAAGCCAGCAGATGGCAGTCACATAGAGTTCTGATGACCTATGGAGTACCCAGTATCTGAAGGGTGACGGCATTGTTGCCAATGTTGGTAGCGATCAAGGGTCCCTGTCGGGTCCGGCAGAACACAGCCCAGAGACATAGGTGAGAACGGAATGCAAAATGTTGTTCATGTTTGTGGTTGAATTCCCAGAACAGCTGCTATGAACAAGCATGACAACAATCACAACGTGAGAGAACAACTGCAATGAGATAGAAGGTAACATCATAAGACTGCTGGGGATGGCAGGAGACTGAGAACCAAGGTGGGGAATGGTTGAGGGGGGGCCGAAAATAGCGAAAAATGTCCAAAATGAGCGGATAATAATGGAGTACTATGGAATGGCATGAAGGACAATAGAGCATGACATATGACTGTAGAGATAACTACAAGGTTGGCTGTACTGGTCTGTGGTGCCTACATCTACGGCAAGTTCAGAAAATATCAAAACCCAGATTGCCCTATTACTAACACTGGTTGTTGCAGCCCCACTGGTTTCCTGCTCTGAGGGCAAGGGAAAGCCACAGAGCGATAGCCTTGATAGTATCCCCAGGTAGCTAAACAAGGTGCAGCACACTCACAAACCTCCCTCTTGCATTGATCACAATGACTTCTGGGATTCCCTTGCAACACGCACTGACTACTTACTATTTACTCTCTCATGAGTGTCTTGCATCCTGTCCCCGGGAAGCTATCCCTAATATCGGTAATTTCTCTTCATAGAGGGTAATTAAGCTTAAACCTATGCATACCTTTAAGTAGTAAACATATCAAAGGATACACTTGACCGGTCGGTCGAGGGGCAGCTAGTCTATATATGTACTGGGCAGTTTTATCTCAAAGTGATATCAGATCAATCAAAAAAGGGCGCAATCAGCTGATCTGATAGTGTGACCTGTGATATTGTGTACTGTGCAGAGTATTTGTGATCACGACAAATGATGAGGCTCAAAATGCCAAGATGCAAAGCAAAAATGCGAAAATTTTTCACCACATCTTCTTAAAAGTTTACATTCTCAACAGACTCCACCACCACCCTCCATCTTCACACCTTATTTTCTTTATTCCTGATACCATACCGACATACATCCAC